>Ga0070741_10001129_pt1 | contig 85008 bp, 82 predicted proteins | sample Coa_R1_4_FD_66440 | JGI IMG/M metagenome (GOLD analysis project Ga0070741, IMG submission 66440) | Surface soil microbial communities from Centralia Pennsylvania, which are recovering from an underground coalmine fire - Coalmine... | ecosystem: Environmental > Terrestrial > Soil > Unclassified ... | reverse complement strand
CCTCGATGTCGCGCAGGTGCTGAGCAACTGGACTGCCAAGACGATCAAGTAATAGAGCGCTTCGTTCCAACTGGCTTAGGTTCAGGCCGCATGCACGTCGCCGCGCTGAGCGGCATGCGGCGGAGTACGGCCTTTGACGTTGTTTTCCAGGGCGAAAACAGCCAGGCGTTTTATTTACCCGGCGTAGAGGCGCTATTCGATAGTCGTAATTTGAATTTCCTGACTTCCGGATCCGACTACGTCACCCACCGCTTTGCCCATCAGGGACCTCGCTACCGGCGACACGTACGAGATCGATCCTGTCTTAGGATCGGCCTCATCCTCTCCCACAATGCGAAACTTCTGCATGCGCCCATCGTCTCGGCAAAACGTGACCGTACTTCCGAAGGCAACTGTGTCATTGGACGAAGGGGGTGGCACCACCTGTGCGGTTCGAACTCTTTCTGCAAAATATCGGACGTCGCGCAACGGAGTTGCCGATTGCCGGCGCCGTTCGTTAACGTCGTCGATCGGCTGCACCACCTCGTAGGCATCGCGCGCTGCCTGAAGCTGCGACTCCAAGGCTCTTAAGCCCCCTTCGGTAACAAGATTAGGATGAGGCGAGATTGGGCGATCGGGCAGTAGCGTTTCCGATGCTGTCTCTGCACTCTCTTCTTTGGTGAAGGCAACACTCAAACTTGAACCCTCGAAAATCGATACTCGCGCAGGTGTCTACGCGGACGGCGCCGCGGCAGGAACGAGTGCCGTGAACGGCGTGGTAACATCCCCGGGTAACATCCGGAAAAAACGCCAGAAATTTCAGGGCCAAACGTGGGTTTATGGTGCGCTCGGAGCGCCCACAACGATCCGACCCCACATTGATATTACGAGATTTTTTACCATCGGCTGGTGAGAATGTATCACAATTTGTATCGCGAACTGTATCCCAGAAATTCGAGCAAATAAGGCGACACTTGCCGACGGCCAGCGTTAGCGCGTCCGCTGATAATTCATCAAGCGCGCCGCCATATCCGGAAATCCACTCAGCACGTCGTCCAGAAATTTTTCGATAAGTGACAACGAGCGATCGTCAGCGGGACTCTGCGCTGTGACAGACCGTGAAATCGCATTCTGCCAAATTTGGGGCCGGTAGCGCACGAGTGAGCTCAATAGAAAGGTGCCAAGGAATTGTAGCGCATATTCGCTCAGGTTGACGTTGTTGATGGGCTGCATAGCGTATGTTTGCCCCGCGCGTGTGTAACCGCCGGATAGTGGTGGCAGTATTTTGATCGCGGGAACAATCGTTCGCTCAGCGCCCATCATAGCTCGGCCGGAGGCAAAACCATTGTTATTGGCCTGGATCAGATTATCTTCTGAAAGATCATCGAGCCCCCGCCTGTCAGCGTTGTCGAATACGATTATAGAATTTCCCCATGCATGTTGAGCTTCGGTGAAGCGCCATTGTTCAAGAAATGGATACTGTGAGCGCAACCTTTCAATGGAAGCAACTAAGCTTGCCCGATCGGTAAACAGATCAGGATCATCGATGCGCAACGTGCAGGAGCCTGTGTACGGCGTCCCGAAATCCAGAATGATCGGAAGCGTCTTACCGGAAGAACCGAATGTCTGCGCAAATTTCTCGGCGAGCCCCGGCGCACGCGCCAATATGTCCGTGATGGTAATTTGCAGACCACTCAAACCCGCCGCGGAGTCGAACGGCTTCTCGTGCCATTTCGGCATCCAGCTATCGAAATACCAAATCCGACCAAGCGGCGCGACCGTGTCGTTGAATTCCTGAAATGTGCCGTTGTTTTCAACGCGGAGCACCAATCCTTCTACGCCCGCGTCCAGCGACGTCATATCGGTCAGCCCATGCGCCCGAACAAGTGTCGACAAAGAACGGCCATTTCGAGCGACAATTACGGCCTGAGCAAATGCAACGACGCCATAGTAAATTTGTAGCGGTTTAATCTGGATCGGCGCGACCGACGCGGCCTCGAAAAACAGCCTGCCCTGTTGGATACATACGGCGATCTCCCGTGCGATATTGGAGCTCGGCGTGCGTCCCATAGAGTTGCCGAGCAACTCACGCACGTTGGTAGCGCTCTCCATAAATTTGATATCGTACCAATCATTTATCATTTGGCCTCTCAGTTCTTAGATAGCGCGCCTCTCGACCGCATTTCACGTCGATGCGGCCCCTGATGCATTTGTCTCGGGAGCCCGACAAACTCCTTACTTTCGCAATTGCCCGGGGCCACCCTGTTTTAGTTGTACAGCAACCGGACTGACGCTCTAGGATGCACCCCAGCCAATGGGGGAAGGCGATGAGAAGTGCACTTTATTATCCGCATACGCGCATCCGGAACGCAGGCCTGATCAAGACGGCGCTCCTTCTGTGGGACCGGCTGGAATATATCGTGCCTTGGGATCATTTCCGTCCGGATTATCGAGAGCGCGACATCGCCGAAGCGATGGAGCTTATCGGTACGGCGCACTGCCCCGGCCCTGACGAAAAGCGAGAGGCGCATCTGCGGCTCGAGGAATTTGTAAAGCGGCGGTTACCGGGGCAATTTTACCTGAACCGTGGCCTCCGGAGGCTGCATAGTTGGGGCCCGGAAGAGCCCTATGAAATGTATCCCGAAAAGCTGCTCCCGGAATCATGGAAGATCCTGCACACGGCGCGGCTGGCGGGCAAGGTTCCCGATAATTCCGACTATCCCTTGACGGAATATGCCGGGCTCACGGTGATGTCGATCCTGGCCGACTGCTGTGCGGGAACGACGCGGAGCCGTGTCACCGACCGTGGCGACGCCTATGCAACAGTCGCCGGGCTCCTTGGCAACCATCCCGGCATGCCTGAAGTCAAGAAAGCGGACGCTTACGCCCAGCTCGTGCCGGTCGGCCTGAACGTTATCGATGCGTCGAAGGTTGATTTGAAAGCACTGATCCGGCTGAGAACCCGCGAAGAAAAGGAATCCAGTTCACTTCGCGCTTTGCGCCATCGTTATCTAGAGAGCCTTGAGACCTACCTCGTTCGCCTTGCAAATACCAAGACGACGAAGGCGGACGCAAAGGAGATCCAGCGGCAATTTGCCGATGATATGAAACGCGATCTGAAAGACCTTAGGACCGAACTCGGCTTTGCACGAAGGGATGTGGTCGCATCCAACGAAATCATCGCAACCGTGGTCGCCGGCGTGGGAACGGCGGCGACGTGGCTTGCGGGCGCTCCGTTGCCGCTTGAGGGCGTCACAACGCTTGGCGGGGCTTCCGTGGCCGTTGGCGGCCTCATCCGAGTGCGGAACAAGTATCTCAAGGAGCGGGAAGCCATCCTGAAAAAGCATCCGATGGCGTACCTCTTTGAAGCCCGCTCCGGGCTAAGGCGGCGCTCACTGTTCAAACGTGCTTTGGGATAGGCCGCTTTCGAAACCGAAGCCGCCGATGGGGAGCCGCTTTATAAGGATACCCCTCGCGGTGCGGGTGCTGCAAGAGCACCGTTCGGATGCGACGTCCTCCATGGTGGGCCTTAACCTGCTCGCGACGTTGAACGATGATGGGATCGTCAATATCCATGACGTCAGTTACCGCTCGTACTTGCGCCGATAGGCATCGGCTTTTGCATCCGTCACCACGCATGACCCCTTACACAGCCCGCAGAGATCGCCGTTAAAGCCTGTGGTGCCTTTGCCGCCACAGCGCGGACATTCAACCTCATCGATCTTGTCAGGATCATAGGCTTCAAACCGGGCCTGTTTGACGACGCAGGAGCCGCCGCAAAGCTTGCAAATATCGTTGACCAGGCCCGTGGTGCCTCGGCCATTGCAATGCGGGCAATCGACCTCGTCGATCTCGGCCGGATCATACGCGTCGTGCCTCGCCTGGCTGACCACGCACGAGCCGTGGCAGTAGGCGCAGAGATCGTTGACCAGCCCAGTCGTGCCGTTTCCGTTGCAGTGGGGACAGTCCATCTCGTCGATGTCATCGGCTTCGTAGGCCTCGGCTTTGGCGTGCGACACCATGCATGAGCCCCGGCAATAAGCGCAAAGATCGGACACCAGGCCAGTGGTACCGCGCCCATGGCAGCGCGGGCACTCGATTTCATCAATATCGTCGGGGTCGTAAGCATCGGCTTTGGCCGTGCTCACGAAGCACGAGCCCCGGCAATAGCGGCAGAAGTCGCCAACGAGGCCAGTCAGTCCCCGACCCGCGCAATGAGGACAATCAACCTCATCAAGGTCAACCAGCACATCCTCAACTTGCGCGACTAGCTTTTTAGCCTTATCGCGGACCGCCTTCTCGTTCTGCTTGCCTGGCACTGCGGCGGAAATTGCCGCCAGCTTCGGTGCGATCTTGACAAACGCCCTCTCTGGCTTGGTCATCAGCTTGTCCGTCTTCGCCTCTGCTTCGGCGGCCTTAGTCAGTTCCGGCACGGCCGCCATAAGGCTGGTCAATTCCGCAAGATGAATGGTCTTGAGATTGTCAGTTTCGGCCGAGGCGATGCTCCGTTCCAGAGTGCGGACAAACTGGATCAAGCAAATAAGCGATTTGGTTGCGAACGCCTCGTATTTCATGACACGGCGGCGCGCGTTCTGCTTCAAGAGCTTTGCGGCCTTGATCTCCTCAGCGGTGACGTTCGATTTGACCTTGTAACCGAGGTCATACTTGGTGTGATGGTTGGGGCAGAGATAGATGAGGTTGCCGGGCGCGTTATTCAACGTACCCGCCACTGCCTCGATGTGCGCGATCTCGCCATTGTCCATGTGCCCGCAGATCGCGCAACCATGATGTGACTCTTCCTTGATGTCGTCGCGGATTGCCTTCGGAATCGACGGCCGCGTGCCTTTCGCTGGCAGCGGCCACGGCTCGTTCAGATAACTCCGGTAGGCCTCCAGTTCGGCTTCGTCGTAGGTCTTACCTGCCTCCGAATTCACGAATTTAAGCTTACGAGTCTCACCGGTTTTCGGGCAGGTCTTGGACAGGTATGCGACCGTCTCGACCTTTAGGCCAAGAAAAAGAGCGGCCTCAATTTGCGACAGGTAAGCCATCGGCTTTAGCCCTCCGGCAGCAAAGCCCGGACCTCCGCCACGGCTTCGCTCCACTTTTGCGCCACCAATTCCATGACGCGCGCATCAGCCTCGCTGTGGCGTTCGTCCTCGAACCACTGCTGATTGCGCTTGTTGACGCGGTCCTTATATCCCCGGCCCGCGATGGCACTGCAGGCGCGCCAGAATTCGAGATCCTCGCGCAGATCGTCGGCGTAGATGCTTTCGCCGACCAGTTGCGCGTTACGAATGATTTCATCAAAGCCCGCTTCAAGTGTGCGAACGGCCTGCCGGGCAAGATTGTGGGCGTCGGTGAGTTCGTCATCGCTGAGAACGCTCGTGGCGATCGTCTTGAAACCGTCGAGCTTTTCTTCGACCACGTGCGTGGCGATGCGGCGCGCGCCGTGGCTGAGCTGATGCGCATAGTCGAGGTTCGGCCAGCCGCCTCGTCGACTGATGGTCGCGTAGACCGTCTTCCAGTGCGCCGCCCGCGTCGTCGACAGAAGACTGTCGTGCACACGCCGGGATGCCGACCGCGGCAGATCAGTGTTGTCTTTTAGCCAGATCGCGAGACGCCGGGCGGCGGTTCGCAGCGTCTCTTCCGCTTGCTCCTTCTCATAATTGACGAGCAAGTCCCTGGCGCCGGCGATGATCTCGCGCAACGCCGCGCGGTGGGTTTCGCGGATGGCATCGATGCGTTCGGCAATGAAGGCGCGAAGGGTCGCGGGATCATCGGACGCGGAATTGAAGAACGCGATCGGCAGATGGTCGAGGCCAAGCGGATGAAGCTTGAGCCGCACCTCGTCCCCCTTCAGATCGTAGCCCTCCTGTTCGGTTTGCGCTAGCTCGCCCTCGAATTTCACTGAAAGGGCCTCACCCACCCGGGGTAGGGCGAGGATCGCAGCCTGTGTGCCAAGGGTGCGAACGCCTGCCTCCTTGGCGCGCGTCAGCAATTGTCGAATTTCCGTCGATGGCGCCTGGGCGAAAAGCGTGCACAGCATGACAAGCGTATGCGCATCGTCGAAATGCTGCTCAAGATCAGCGCGCGCGGCAAGATCGTCGATGCCACGCGAATCCACAAGCGTGACCGTTACCGTGTCGTCGCCGAGGATGGCCGTCGGCACGACGACTTCAATGCGCTTGGGCACCGTGAATTCCGGGTGGCGACCATTGTTGATCTTCTCGAAGTTCTCCTGCAGCCAGGCAAGCGGCGGCTTGCCGCTGCTGGCGTCGTGCCAGAGGTCACGGCGATCACGCTTGTGAAGCTCCATGCGCGCGAGAATTTCGACGGACAGCGCCTTGGCATCCGCCACGCTCGCGGCAAGGTCGCGCGCCTCGTCGCTCGCTGGAATGACCGTGCCGTCAGATTTTCGCTCGGAGCGGCGCCGCCGCAAACTGGTCATGCTGCGCAAGGCACGATCAATCTCGCGCGAGATGCCGGGTGAGCCCGAGCCCGCCTCCTCCTCTTCGTTGTCGCCGGCTTTGGCAGGATTCAACAGCGAGTTGGCAAAATCCGTCACATGGTGGCGGATTTCGTCTTCGCTGCACGGCTCGATGATCAACCCGTAGCCAGGGCCCTTGCGGATGTGCACATCACAGATGGTAATGCCGCCCGTACCGGTCTCAAGCACGGCCGTAGGCATACCCTTCGCGCTTGGCAGCTCCAGTTGCTCAATGCGGCAAATGCCGGTGGATTTGCCAACACCAATCGTTCCCATGAAGGCGACGCGGAAGCGCTTGTCGAGCACGCGCTGCGCGGCCGTAGACATCTCCTCCTCATAGCGGACGAGCCGGCGCTCGAAGAGCTGCTTGACATCAGGTTGCTCGGCGAGCGCATGGATTTCCTGAGCGACCTCCTCAGCCTCCCACAAGAGATCGGCGTCCGCATCGCCGAGTGTTGGTTCGGGCAACCGATGCCACTGCCGCGCCAGAATCTCCTTGAGCCGCGCGGCTTCAGGCGTCCCGATACCTTCAAGGATGATGTCGAGTTCATCATCGGCGAGCGGGCGCTCTCCAGCCTCGACGCGCGACAACACCGCCGCGCTCCATTGGACGTTTTTGGCGAGTTCGTTTTGTTTCAGGCCCGCTTGCTCGCGCAACCCGGCAAGGTGCTTCCCAACGGCAGCAGCATCGCGGCTCATATCCGCCTCCTTCTCGATCATAGCGTATTGCACAACGTTTCTCAGAAATCAAGAAACGTTTCGTAAACGTTTCTCTTGACGGCGAAATGCTCACTAAACGACTGATATACTGGATATAATGTTGCTGGCGACAACAGCGGTGGGGAATGAGCGAGACCGGCTGAACCTTTACGAATGCGGGAGGTTCTGGCCGCCGTGAAACCACGCGCGGCAGAGTATTACCGACCGGCGGAAAACCGCTCGGGGGTGACAGGCGCGGAATAGGTCTATTGTCGCTGCTCACGATACGCGCAGGTGGGGATATATGGCGCAGACGGCAGATAGTGACTCAGGGTCGTTTGAGGACATCAAACGCATTGATCCGGCGGCGTTGCTTTACGGTGTCCAGAAGATGTTCGGCGAAAAGGCCCGGGCCAAAACCAAAGAGGCTTATGGACCGTTGATCGGCGTTCACCTTCTTGTGGCCAGGGTGTTGGCAGCCTGCTTGCTACGCACCAACGCCATAGTGACATCTGCGACCGCTACCTCGGAGCAACGCAACGCGCTCTTCGCCGCGTTCGTAATCGGATTGACTGCGTGCGAAAGTGCGATCGAAGAGGCCCGCTACCTCCAGGCGCATGCGCTGTTACGGCAAGAACTGGAAATTCTCGCGCAACTCGGGGCGGTCCGGGATGGACGCCGCAGGCCGAACAGCTCCCCAAATGTCATGGCCCTGGAGGAATCGCTACGGCGATTGTACGGCGATCTGTCCGCGGCGGCGCATGTGTCTAGGCACGACATCATTGAGAGCGTCACATTGTGGAACGGTCCAACAGATGATCTGCCCGGCCCGACCCACATGACGCGCTACTTCCCTGAAGCCGATGAGGGACTCGCGCGCAGATCCTTTGCGCTCCATCTCTATATGATGATCCGACTGATCGAGGAATTAAACTTGGATCTTGAAGAGCGGCACCCCGATCATGTTGTCACGGAGGACGAGCGTGCGGCGCTCAATCGCGCCGTTATGCTGATGGTCGAGGAGAGATTGTTCGAATGGGATATCGAAAAGTCGGAAGGAAGGGATTAGCCGGCCATGCTTATGTTCGATCACCAATGGCGGTTCGACAGTCCTGGCCCCATCGCCCCCGGCGTCATCGGCGAGTTTCTCGACCTGATCAACCGCATTAGTGGGCAGGGCCCGCGAAAATCGATCCTCGAGCACTTCAAATCCGCCTTCTCTGGAGCGGCGGGCCTCCCATACCATTCAAGCAGCGACGTGAGCTGGGCAGCAAGTGATCTTGAGCGGTCAATGGATGAGGCTGCGGCGAACGCACCGCTTTTCATCGATGCCTTCTACACCGCGTGTGAACAACTGAGACAGCGAAACCATGACATGGCGCTTCCGGACGCCGCGCGCATCAACCGCATTCTCACCGAACACAATGCCGGCTATCAACTCGATCCTCCAAATCTGGTGGCGACGCGAACGCACATTCCGATTTCGGTGCCCGAGCAGGCTCCCTCACTTGACGCCCAGGCTCACGAACTGATCGAGGCCGCTCTTGACGCCTCCGAACGAGCGCTCGCTGAGGGCAAGGGCCGGCAGGCTGTCCAGGACGTGCTGTGGCTTCTTGAAACAGTATCGACTGCATTTCGAAGCGCCGAGATCCTCGATGGATCGATTCAGGGTCGATACTTCAACAAGATTATTGCAGAATTGAAGTCACACGGCCGCAGCAACCATCAAGATCACATCCTGCAATGGATGATGACGCTCCACGGCTATCTATCTTCACCGACTGGGGGCGGCGTTCGTCATGGCGTCGATCTGCGTGACGGTATCGCCCTGCAGATCAATGAGGCTCGACTGTATTGCAATCTCGCCCGCAGCTACCTCACCTTTCTGATCGGCGAGCATGAAAGACTGAGCGGACGGTCTTCGTGACGATGTACATGACCAAGACTTGGGGCTTCGGCGTGCCCTGCGGTCCCCTCCAATTCAGCCTGGCGGGATTTCGAGATCGCGCGCGGGGCCTGCTCCAGCCCCGGGATCTCGTGGCCATCGTCGGCACATTCGGCGAGAACACACCGGAAGACGAACGCGGCAAGATTCTCGGCCTCATGGAGCCTTCCACGGTCATCGTCAGTTCGCTGGATTATTTTGACGTCGAAACGGTGCGCGCGGTAGATCGCGACGAACAGGGGAACTACCGCTGGCCGTTTGGCCTTGAACTCCGCGCGGCTTGGCGATTTACCGAACCGAGAACCGCGCTGGCGGACATTTCCTCGCGGCAATTCCACATGGATTCGGCGCAAGGCATCGTCCCGTTGTTCTCTGACGAAACGGATGCCATTTTCCGTTTGCCCCGCGAGCCCGTAGCGCTCCTCAGTCCGTTTCGCGCCCGCGTTCGGGTCGATGGCATCGAAGCAGCGCGGCGGAAGGTAGCACCTCCGCCATCTACCATGCGCAGAGGCGTAATGCACGTGCGCCGGGCGCCAGCCTTCACCTACGCCATGAGACTTGAAGGGGCAATGGAGCCCGCGTTCAAGATCGGTTGGGCTTTTGACTGGAAACAACGGGAGCAGCAATTCAACCAGTCGGCCATGCCCATCATCGGGGGCTTGCGATACCGCACGGTCTATCATGAGATCTGGGATACGGCATTCGACGCCTTTCGCATGGAGCAAGCCCTCCTGCGCCACTTCCATGTGGCACGCCACCCTCAAAATCACGAAATTATATCACCTGTCGGGGATAGCGACCTGCTGACCGCCTGGATTCAATGTCTCCAGGCGATCCAGCAAGCCCGTCGCATCCCAACGCCTCGCGATCGAGCGCGGTCGATCTAATTCCGGGATTTTGCCGTTTTCTTCGTGTTCCCGGGATACCCGAAAGCCAAAAAGAAGTGAGCTACGCGGATCGTGCCATGGCTCGGTGCCAGATCGGCATCGCGCTCGTGCTCCGTGTCGAAATCCGCGGCAGGAAACAATGTCGATGGCCGCTCATAGGGGCCCCCCGCGGCAGTCCGCCTGATCTTTAACTCGGCAGCAAGGCTCAGATCGGTGAGTGCGTCGCGCAACGGCGGGACGACCTCGTTTTCTGGATCGATCAAGATGCCGACCATGGCCGCGACGGCTTGTCGACGGCTATAGATACCGGTGACGAAGCGCCCCAATCCGTTCTCTCGAAGGTAATGGGTCCGATGACTCTTCTGACGGCCGACTTTCTTGAATTCAAACACGAGTTCGATGCGGCGCGTGTCGTCATTCCACCCGTAGACAATGTCCGTGCGGCGTTCCTGGGTAAGTTTTGCGGTCTCCATGTCGATATCGTGGAGAACACCCTCAGCAGCCCACATGCCAAGCAGACCGCGCTCCCGCGCGGTAACATTCTCGACATAAGCCTTCAACGCCTTGGTGAGCGCGGGTTCTTTCATGCCCGGATGAAAATGGGCTCTCGGTCTTTCGGCGAGGATTCGCCAGCTTTCTCGCAGCGCGTCGACGGCTTCTGTCGCTGGGCGAATCGGGAAAGCGGCAAGCCAATCGTCTCCGGGTATCACGCGACCTCCGGGCGGATTCTGGGCGACTCCCGGCTTTGAACAGATCGGACGATATGTTCGGCATCACGAAGCGCTTGGCGCACCGTCCAACTGCGTCGAGCCAGTGGCCGAACCAGATAGAGGGCACCGTCAATCCAGACATGGGCGTCCGGAATAAGTTGGAGTGCATCGCCCGTCGGAATCGCTGACAGCCCTGCACCGCGGAGTCGCGTAAGCGTGGCAAGAACGAGATCATCGTTAAGCTCAGCGCTGGCGACTGCTGATGCGGTCACTTCACTGGTGTAGCTCACGCGCACGATTCCTGACGGTCCTTCGCGAACTGGATCGCTGGCTACGACGGCGACATGAAACCGACCTCCGCCACCTGTCCGTTCACGCCAGTTGGTCAATGATGCGGCCAGCGCGTCGCTGTAGGTCTGGAAATCCTTCAAGCCCGCGGTGGCCTGAGCCGGCGTATCTAGGCTTTTGAAGCTTCGCGGCCGTATCGAGGGCATCAGGATGTCGACGGTTTCCCGAACGAGCGCCTGTTCACTCTCGACCAAGCCGAAATACTTAAATACGGCCTTGTCGAGCGCGTCTTGTATTTCGGCGTAGCGGCGGCGTTGATCGAGCTCCGGCAGATCGGTGAGCTCTTGCATATAGCCGGCAATCTTCGCGAGTGCAGCCTTAGCCGCCTTCGGGTCAGGTGCAGCCTCAATATCGAAAAAGGGGAACGTCTCGACGTCAGCCAAGTGAACGCCGTTGCGCTCGCAGAGCATCTTCCAGCCGCGCATCATGAGAAAGTAACGAGCAAGCTTGGATCGCAGAAAGATCGCGGCAAACTGCAGGAGCGCCGCATCTGACGAAGGCCCGGAAATGACGCCGATGCTGTGGGTGAAGCTGGCGGGGCCGTTATAAAAGACGGCCCGCACGGTATGCTCCTGCTTCGAAAAGCCGTCTGGGAAGAGCACACGAGGACCATCGAAAACAGCCATTACCTCATCGTTGAGACCGACGACCGTGGTCTGCTTGCTCGGCCAAGGCCTTAAGAGATCGGTATGGAGAACAGGCGAGCCTGCGCTCAATGCGGGTACCGGGATGAATCGCATTTTGCGAAGCCGGCTGGCGCTGACGGCATCCCGGCTCTTGTCGTTGAGATGAATGCCTTTGCGGTTTACCCACTTTCGGAACTCACGTGGCCCCTTCCAGAAATCGCTGAACGTCCCGCATGCGGTCAGGCGGGTCCACAGCGCCATGTCGTTGGCGTCGCCCCACATCAGCGTGACGAGCAATTGCGGATCTTGGGCAACCGATCGGGTTTGCAAAACGTGCCGATCGGCAGACCGCATGGTCAGGCGTCCGAAGGCGAGACTCATGTCGGCCTTCGGCACGCAGTAATCGAAGGTTTCGCCGAACGGGATGGACGTCCTTGCCACTTTGCCGCGCTGTATTCCTAGAAATACATGGCAGGTGTTTTCAGCGGTCGGGAACAACAACCCTTGAAGATCACCAAAGTTGATGAGGCGGACGGGCCGATACGACTGAAGCAGATGGCAAACAAACGAGGCGCTCGACTGGCCCAAAAATTGGCCGATCGGCAGGATGAGGCAAACGCGCCCCTGCTCAGCTAGGAAATCGCGCGCCTTCAGCGCATATGCGCCGGCGATTTGACGCCGGACAAACGGAGCGCCGGCGCGTTCTGCCCAGGTGTCTGCTGACGTGACGTCTTCACCCTCGGGCTCCGCCCAGGGAGGATTGGAAATGATGAGAGAGAAGCGCTTGTCGGCGAAGCCGTGCTTGGGGCCAAAGAAGTCTGCCGTTGGGCCATGCCGAAGGTTGCTACCATCCAGCGACGGCAGCTTCACGCCTTCGCGTTCCTGCGCCTCCATGATATCGGCCGGATCGAGGCCTTCCAACAACGACAGATAAAGGCTGAATGCCGTAACGCGGCAGGCCATCAGGTTGATGTCGGCGCCGAATATGCGGCTGGTCAGAAGATCCCGACGTTCCTTGAAGCTGAGCTGTCGGCCGTCGCGCGCTTCCGATAGCGCGATGAGACGCCGATAGGCCGTTGTGAGTAGAATTCCGGAGCCACACGCACCGTCGAAGATCGTCTCCGACAGAGGATCGGCAGAAGTGACGAACGCTTGATCCACCGCCAACATGGCGAGATGACGCGGTGTGTAGTAGGCGCCTTCTTTCGCCTTTTGATCTGCAGACAGAAACGACTCGTAGAGACCAGAGAGCAATTCAACCGGGATGTAGCTGAAATCGTAGTTCCAGAAATCACCCTGCCCTGTGGTCATGTCGGTGCGGAGCAAGAACTGATCAAGCAGTTCAAACCCTTCCACGTTCAGTGCCGCCCACGGGTCATGCCGGTCGCCGCCGAGAAAGTCCCCGTTAAAATCCTGACGAAGCGAGTCGATGAGCGCGCGAACGCCATTGCGGTTGCTTTGACTGACTAGTGCATGAAGTTGCTCGACATTGCGCCTTTGACGATAGGTTGCTCCGACGATATCGCGATGTTCCAGATATGAAATGAAGAGCACCTGCCCCATCAACAACTCGGCGTGCCGGCGCCGCAGTTCCGGACCGGTTGCCGCACGAAATCCAGCCTTGGAAAGCTTGACGACGGCGGTCGACAGATTGGCCAGGAGCTTGCGGTCAACGCGGGCTTTAATGTCGAACCAGTTCGGCGCACGACGGGACAGGTTGGCCGATGCAACATCGAACGCGGAAAAGGGGCCGTCGGGACGAGCCTCACCGAGTGTCAGCCTCTGCTCTGCATTGTGAAGCTTCCGCGCAGGGCGTGCGACAGCGTTGTCGCCTTTGACCTCGATCACCACCGTGGCCAGGTTCTGATTCCAGATTCGCTTGCGGATCTCGTCCAGAGCAGCACCGGAGAGTGGTTCGTCCGCATCTCCGACGAAAACAACGGTCGGAACCCCCTCAACGTCGAAAACGGCTTGGGCCCGGATCGCCCCGTCGGGCTTCAGAAGCGACTTGATCTCCAAGGCATAGGGGTGAATTTCAGGGACTTCGTCCCCGCGCCGGTGCAGCACGGCGGGCTCGGCGGCGTAGCCGAGTCTTTCAAGCCAGTTCTGCAGCCCGGTAACGGTCACGCTTGCTCCTTTCGACGCATTTCAAGTGAGAACATAACAGGAACAAAGCTTTTAGTGAAGGGCCCCGAGGGCCGGCCATCCGGATGCCGTTGCGAATCGACGCAGCTCATGCCGAGCGTCTCCGCTTAGCGCCTGTCACCGAATCGGTCGGAAGCCGCCGCCGCGACTTCTTTGTCGTCTGGCTCGCAACCGCGTGGAGAGGAAAAAGATCGAATTGACCGAGCGCGGCAGCCGGACCCGGCAAGGCAAAGCCCGCCGATAACACCTCGAGATGAGCATTTAACCGAAGGAGTAGGACGTCGTCTGCTGGCGGCTGACCGTCAACAGTGTCCAGAAGCATCCATCGATTCTTGCCCACGAGCGCTACGCTCCGTCCCCAGAGGGCAATGAATGACTTTGCTCTCAGCTCCCGGCGGAGTCCATCGAATAGGCCTTTGTGAGCCTGAAGCTCAATGTGAAACTGTTCGCGAAGGGTTACGGCAAGCCTGAGAATGAGGATGGTTTGCCAAGTATATTTGGCTGGGGAGCCCTTTCGTCTGGGCCTTACGTCCGCCGGGATCAGGGCGCGCCGACTCGTCCACTCCCGAAGTCTCTCGGTCGAAAGACCAGTGAGCTGGCAAGCAAGCGGCGTGGCGGCGTAGCGCAATGTCGTCTCCCTTCCAGGTCGGGTAGCTTACCCGATCTCTGTTTAGGAAACGGCTATCAGAGCCAACCTCTTGGGTAAAGAACGAGCGGCGGACTGCGGAGCCGTCTGGCCGTCATTCGGCCCCTTCGCCTTACTGATCTGGCCGACTATCTCGACGCGCGCACAGCCGGCCCGGCGCAAGTTATGGACGGTGAACGGCTCAAGCGGGAACCTGGGCCTTGGCGCACCGCTGAAGGTAGCACGGGACATACACGCGTCTCTGGGGTTATGGATAACTGAGCGTACACCGAGCATGAGGGCCAGTCAGGCGCTCATGGTGGAAGCTCGCTGGGGGAAATGTCCGCGGGACGATTGGCCTGGTGCAAAGCGATGACGTTGCCATCGCTCCGCTGGTGGTTGATGTGGATCGGCGCGTTGATTTCAGGTTTGTGTTCGAGGCTGAGGCGCTGGCTGGCGATTTTCGCTGTCGTGTAAGAACGGCGCCAGATTCTGCGTTCAACGGCCCCCAGGAAGGTTTCGAGGTGAGCATTGAAGGCCGCAGGCTCCTCGAGATTGATGGTGTGGCCGGTGTTCGGCGATATCCAGAGGCCGGCATTTGGCAGCGTCGCCTTCAGCATCAGGTTGGTCTCGATACAGGCCGCATCCTCGTCGCCAACGACAAGCAGGACCGGGGTGGTCATGGTGGCGAACTGATCACGCAGATCGTGCAAGGATGGTCGTAGGGCCTGGCAACGGATGACTGTGTTTGACAGTCCCTGCCCTGACTGATGGCGAAGCTGCCTGGTAAATTCCTGCCAGCGCTTCGGATCCTTGTATTTGAGTTGGATACGAGCCGCGCTGGTTGCGATTTTTTCGGCGATCGTGGCCGGACCGCGCTCGGCGAACGCGCGCGCCAAGATCGACGTCTCTCTCAACCAGGCGTGACGGCCGGAGGGCGATGAACCCGATCCTGCGGCCGCGGCGACAATCGCGCTGACGCGTTGGGGATAGCGCAGCCCAAACTGCAAAGCAGCATAGGCTCCCATGCTCAGTCCGACAACGTGGCTGCGATCGATGCCAAGCCCGTTCATGACGGCAGCGATGTCATCGACCGAGCGCTCCCAGCCGTAGGCTGTCGGATCCTCGGGAACGTCGCTCGGCGGATAGCCACGGGCGTTGTACGCGACGCAGCGATAGGCGCGCGAGAAGTAGCGAACCTGGTCTTCCCATTGCCGGAGATCGGATCCCAACTCATGCACGAAAATGATTGGATACCCGTCGCCGTGTTCTTCAACATGCAGCCTCGCGCCTGCGGCCTCGATGTATGGCATTGTCGTTTCTCTGTCCCCACGAAGTGATTTCAGGAAAAGAACAGGCAAACGATCAGGACGCAACGGCTCGCGCGTCGGGCTCGCGCAATCGCGCAGGATCGCGCATAATTACTGGCGCCCCGGCAGCTATACTGCTCACTCCGCGTCTTCTGTGCGGATGCGATTCAAAGCTCGCGTCGTACCTCAAGCGGTGCAGACCAACTCGGCAACTTCGCCGATCGCAAGTTTATCTGCGCGGTCCTTCGCCCGCATCAAGTCCCTTGTTGCGGCGCGCGTGATCATGCCTTTTCTATTCGTCCCCGAGGTTCGGTGCATTTGCTCGAACGACTTGGGGGACGAGGATGGCCGGGACTGAGCGCAACAACGAGACGGTGTCACGCGGCGCACGCATGCTGCGCACGGCGCTCGGCCCGGCCATCGCGTCCTTCCTTCAGGACGGCTCCATCGTCGAGGTCATGCTCAATCCGGACGGCCGGCTCTGGATCGATCGTCTGAAGGGTGGGCTCGAGGATACGGGCGAGCGGCTGTCGCCCGCCGATGGCGAGCGCATCGTCCGACTGGTTGCGCACCATGTCGGTGCCGAAGTGCATCCAGCCGCGCCGCGCGTATCGGCCGAGTTGCCGGAAACCGGTGAACGCTTCGAAGGATTAATCCCGCCGGTTGTCGCCGCGCCGACCTTCGCCATCCGGAAGCCCGCTGTCGCCGTGTTCACACTCGATGATTACGTCGCCTCGGGCATTATGCAGCGCGGCCAGGCCGATGTACTGCGTCTTGCTGTCGAAAGGCGCCGCAACGTGCTGGTCGCGGGCGGCACGTCGAGCGGCAAAACCACCCTGGTCAATGCCCTGCTCGCCGAGGTCGCAAAAACGTCCGACCGCGTGGTCCTGATCGAGGACACCCGCGAGCTGCAATGCGCCGCGCCGAACCTGGTCGCGCTCCGAACCAAAGACGGCGTGGCCTCGCTGTCGGACCTGGTGCGCTCGTCCTTGCGGCTGCGGCCGGACCGGATTCCGGTCGGCGAGGTGCGTGGCGCCGAAGCGCTCGAGCTTCTGAAAGCTTGGGGGACGGGCCACCCCGGGGGCGTGGGCACCATCCACGCCGGCTCCGCTCTCGGCGCATTGCGCCGCCTCGAACAACTGATTCAGGAAGCGGTCATCACGGTGCCGCGTGCGCTAATCGCCGAGACCATCAATGTCGTCGTCGTGCTCGTCGGCCGCGGCTCTGAGCGACGCGTGGCCGAGCTTGCCGCCGTGCGCGAGCTCGCACCCAACGGCGACTACGTGCTCGATTCTACGACTCCCGAAACCTCTTCAGCAGGTGACCCTTCATGATCAGACGCGTTTTCAGATTGCCGACCGCAGTCATAGCGGCCCTCGCCTCGGCTCCAGCTTACGCCGCCGGCTCCAACATGCCCTGGGAGCAGCCGCTGCAGCAGATCCTCGATTCCGTGCAGGGGCCGGTGTCCAAGATCATCGCGGTGATCATCATCATCACCACCGGCCTGTCGCTCGCCTTTGGCGACACGTCGGGCGGCTTCCGGCGCCTGATCCAGATCGTGTTCGGGCTGTCGATCGCGTTCGCGGCGAGCTCGTTCTTCCTGAGCTTCTTCTCCTTCGGCGGCGGCGCGGTGGTCGGATGAGCGAGGCCTCAGACAACATTGCCGGCTTCCATGCGCCGGTGCATCGGTCGCTGAGCGACCCGATCCTGCTCGGCGGCGCGCCGCGCACGGTTGCCATCGCCAACGGCACGCTCGCGGCGGCGATCGCGCTGGGCCTGCGGCTCTGGATCCCCGGGCTTCTGTTGTGGGCCGCCGGCCATGCCGCGGCCGTATGGGCCACCAAGCGCGACGCCCAGTTCGTCGACGTGGTGCGCCGGCACCTGCGCTACCCGACCCATCTCGGATCATGAGGCAAGCGATGATGAACCTCGCTGAATATCGCAAGCGCCCTGCTCTGCTGGCTGACTATCTGCCATGGGCCGCGCTGGTCGCCAAAGGCGTCGTGCTCAACAAGGATGGCAGCTTCCAGCGCACGGCTCGATTCAGAGGTCCTGACCTCGATTCCGCTACGCCGGCCGAGCTGATCGGCACCACGGCGCGGCTCAACAATGCGCTTCGACGATTGGGCTCAGGCTGGGCAATCTTCGTCGAGGCGCAGCGCGATGCCGCCAACCGCTATCCCGAGAGCCGGTTTCCGGACGCGGTTTCCGCATTGGTCGACGCCGAACGCAAAGCGCAATTCGAGGAGGAAGGCGCGCATTTCGAGAGCGCGTATTATCTGACGCTGTGCTGGCTGCCGCCAGCGGAAGACGCCGCTCGCGCGGAAGCCTGGCTCTATGAGGGGCGTGCCAAGGGCGGCGTCGACGGCCGCGAGGTGTTGCGCGGCTTCATCGACCGCACCTCGCGGGTGCTGCAACTCGTCGAGGGTTTTGTGCCCGATGCCGCCTGGCTCGATGACACCGAGACGCTGACTTACTTGCATTCCTGCATCTCGACCAAACGCCATCGCGTGCGCGTGCCGGAAGTGCCAATGCACCTCGATGCGCTCCTGGTCGACGAGCCGCTGGCCGGCGGGCTCGAGCCGCGGCTGGCCAGCCAGCATCTGCGCACGCTTTCGGTGATCGGATTTCCGACCGCGACGTTTCCCGGCGTGCTCGACGAGCTCAACCAGCTCGCCTTTCCTTACCGGTGGGCGACGCGGGCGATCATGCTCGACAAAACCGACGCTACCAGGCTGCTGACGAAGATCCGGCGGCAATGGTTCGCCAAGCGCAAGTCAGTGGCGTCGATCCTCAAGGAGGTCATGACCAATGAAGCCACGACACTCCTGGACACCGATGCGGCTAACAAGGCGCTCGATGCCGACGCCGCCCTGCAGGAACTCGGCAGCGACACGATCGGCGAGGCCTATGTCACAGCGACGCTCACGGTCTGGGACGCCGATCCGCGCACCGCCGACGAGAAGCTGCGGCTCGTGGAAAAGGTCATCCAGGGCCGCGACTTCACCTGCATCGTCGAAACCGTCAACGCGATCGAGGCCTGGCTCGGCTCCCTGCCCGGCCAGACTTACGCGAATGTCCGGCAGCCGCCGATCTCGACGCTCAATCTCGCCCACATGATTCCGCTGTCCGCGGTGTGGGCGGGGCCGGAACGGGACGAGCACCTCGGTGCACCCCCCTTGTTTGTCGCCAAGACCGAGGGCTCGACCCCGTTCCGGTTCTCGCTTCATGTCGGCGACGTCGGCCACACGTTGATCATCGGGCCGACCGGTGCCGGCAAGTCGGTGCTGCTGGCGCTGATGGCGCTGCAGTTCCGCCGCTATGCAGGGTCTCAGGTGTTCGCCTTTGATTTCGGCGGCAGCATCCGCGCCGCGGCCATCGCCATGGGTGGAGATTGGCATGATCTCGGCGGCGCGCTGTCCGACGACAATTCGAACGCCGTCGCCTTGCAGCCGCTCGCTGCGATCGATGAAGCAGCGGAGCGCGCCTGGGCCGCGGAATGGGTGGCGGCGATCCTGACCCGTGAGGGCCTCACCGTCACACCGGAAGCCAAGGAGCATTTGTGGACAGCGCTGACCTCCCTTGCCTCGGCCCCATCCGGCGAACGCACGCTGACGGGACTCGCCGTATTGCTGCAATCGAGCACGCTGAAGCAGGCGTTGCGCCCCTATTGCCTCGGCGGTCCGTTCGGCCGGCTGCTTGACGCCGAAGCCGAGCGGTTAGGCCAGGCCCGCGTGCGGGCGTTCGAGACCGAAGGCCTGATCGGCAGCAGCGCGGCGCCGGCGGTGCTGTCCTATCTGTTCCACCGCATCGAAGGGCGGCTCTCCGGCGCGCCGACGCTGCTCATCATCGACGAGGGCTGGCTGGCCTTGGACGATACCGGCTTTGCCGAGCAGTTGCGGGAGTGGTTGAAAACCTTGCGCAAGAAGAACGCCTCGGTGGTGTTCGCGACCCAATCGCTCGCCGATGTCGCCGGCAGCGCGATCGCGGCCGCGCTGATCGAGAGCTGCCCGACGCGGCTGTTCTTGCCGAACGAGCGCGCGATCGAGCCGCAGATCATGGCGGTCTATCGCCAGTTCGGCCTCAACGACCGCCAGATCGAGATCATCAGCCGCGCCACACCGAAGCGAGATTATTACTGCCAGTCGCGGCGCGGCAACCGCCTGTTCGAGCTCGGCCTTGGCGAGGCTGCGCTCGCCTTCACTGCCGCCTCCTCCAAATCCGACCAGGCTGCCATAGCCGATCTCCTCGCCGCTTACGGCCGCGATGGCTTCGCCGCGGCGTGGCTCGCCCGCAAGGACATCGCCTGGGCCGCCGAGCTTCTTCCCACCCTCGCGCCGGAGCTTTCCCTATGACTCGTATCCGCTCGATCGTGGCGATCCTGTCGATCGCCCTTCTCCTGACAATGGGCTCAAGCACGGCCCAGATCCAGGTCTTCGACCCCTCGAATTACGCGCAGAACCTGCAGACCGCAGCCAACACGTTAAAGCAGATCAACAACCAGTTGACCGCTTTGCAGAACCAGACCCAGATGCTGCTCAACCAGGCGAAACATCTGGTGAGCCTGCCGACTTCCCTGGTCAGCGCCATCGACCAGACCTTCACCCAGACGCAGAACATCCTGCGCAATGTCGACCGCATCGCCTACGACGTGCAGGCGATCGGCCAAGCGTTCTCCAGCTACCAGCACTTCAATGCATCACAGAGCGATCAACAGCTCATCGCGCTTGCGCAAGGGCGCTGGCAGACCTCGCTCAGCGCCTTTCAGCACTCCCTCAATGTCGGGGCCACCACGGTCGGCAATCTCTCCGCGACGCAGACGCAGACCGGCACGCTGGTCGGCGCCAGCCAGTCGGCCGTCGGGCAATTGCAGGCGACACAGGCCGGCAACCAGTTGCTTGGGGTGCAGTCGCGACAATTGTCGGACCTGACGGCGCTGGTCGCGGCGCAGGCCCGGGCGGAAGCGCTGGAGCTGGCGCGCAAGGCCGCTGCCGAGGACCAGGCGCGCGAGCAGACCAGCCGCTTCCTCAACAACGGCCAGACCTATCAGCCGCAGACCGCGCAGATGTTTCATTGAGGGTGGCGAGCATGCGTCAGTGTGCTGCGATTTCAAGTCTGTTGCTCGCCGCTGCGCTGAGCGGCTGCACCATTCCGCTTTCGAGCTGGAGCAGCCGTCCCACGGTCTCGCCCGACGACGGCACGGCGCTCGATGCGCGGCTGACCCGCTGCGCCGCGCTCGGCTCCAACGCGTCCACTGATGTCGATTGCCAGAACGCCTGGGCGGAGGCGCGCCGCCGGATCCTGCCTGTGCCACCGGAGAAGTGAGCCATGAACAATACCGGCGTCATCGACCAGTTTCTGAATGTCTTCACGCAATATATTGATTCTGGCTTCGGTTTAGTCGGCGGCGACGTCCGGTGGCTGAGCACGACGCTGATCGCGATCGACATGACGCTCGCCGGTCTGTTCTGGGCGATGGCTGGCGAGGAGGACATCCTCGCGCGGCTGATCAAGAAGACGCTCTATGTGGGTTTCTTCGCCTTCGTGATCGGCAACTTCAACAGCCTGTGCAAAATCGTCTATCAGAGTTTTTCCGGGCTCGGGCTGGAGGCGGCCGGCTCCACACTGTCGGCGCAGACGCTCCTGCAGCCGGGCAAGCTGGCACAGGTCGGCATCGATGCGGGAAAGCCGATCCTGGCCGCCGCCTCCAGCCTGACGGGCTATGTTTCGATCGTCACGAACGCCATCCCGATCTTCGTGCTGCTGGTTGCCTGGGTGGTGGTGGTTCTCTCGTTCTTCGTGCTGGCGATCCAGCTCTTCATCGTCCTGCTGGAATTCAAATTGACCACGCTGGCGGGCTTCGTGCTGATCCCGTTCGCGCTGTTCAACAAGACCGCGTTCCTGGCTGAGAAGGTGCTCGGCAACGTCGTCGCCTCCGGCGTGAAGATCCTCGTTCTCGCCGTCATCGTCGGGATCGGCTCGACGCTTTTCAGCCAGTTCACGCAAGGGTTCGGCAGCAACCAGCCGACGATCGAGGATGCGCTCTCGATCATGCTCGGCGCGCTGTCGCTATTCGGTCTCGGCGTCTTCGGCCCGGGAATCGCGACCGGGCTTGTCTCCGGCGCACCGCAGCTAGGCGCCGGCGCCGCCGTCGGCACGGCGCTCACTGCCGGCGGGCTCGGGGCTGCGGCGGCGCTTGGCGCGGGTGCTGCCATCGGTGCAGCGGGCTCGGGCCTCGGGGCCGCGGCGCGAGGCGCATCGCGGCTTTCTGGTTCTGCCGCGGCGCCCGCCACGGCGGCGGCTTCGAATTCGACGTCGCCATCAGGTCCCCCTGCCTGGGCGCAGCGGCTGCAGCGCGGCGCGCGCCACGCCGGTCGGGCTGCGCTCCAAGTCGTCCGCTCCGAAGGCCACGGCGGCGCGAATTCCGTGTCCCTCGATCAGGAGGATCGCCGATGAATCCGTTCCGCCGGCCGAGCGTCCGCTACGGTAGGACGCCCGCCCCCGAGACGCCGTACCAGAAGGCTGCGCAGGTCTGGGACGAACGCATCGGATCAGCGCGGGTGCAGGCGCGCAACTGGCGGCTGATCGCCTTCGGCAATCTCACCCTCGCTGCGGGATTGGCCGGAGCCCTAGTGTGGCAGGCGACGCGCGGCACGATCGTGCCGTGGGTGGTGCAGGTCGACAAGCTCGGCGAAGCGCAAGTCGTGGCGCCGGCGAACGCCGCTTATCGGCCTACGGACGCGCAGATCGCCTGGTATCTGGCGCAATTCATCGAGCAGGTGCGCTCGGTCGGGGTCGATCCCATTATCCTGCGGCAGAACTGGCTCAAGGCCTATGACTTCGTCACCGACCGCGGCGCGCTGGCGCTGAACGATTATGCCCGGACCAACGATCCGTTCGCGAAGATCGGCAAGGCCCAGGTCGCGGTCGACGTGTCCAGCGTAATCCGCGCCTCGCCGGATTCGTTCCGGATCGCCTGGGTAGAACGCCGCTACGAGAACGATGCACTCGCGGCGACCGAGCGGTGGACCGCGATCGTCACCATCGCCATCGAGACCCCGCACGACGCCGACCGGCTGCGCAAGAATCCGCTCGGGGTGTTCGTCCATGCCATCAACTGGTCGAAGGAGCTCGGCTGATGCGGCTACCACGCGTTGTTCTCTGTGCCCTATTCCTCTCCGGCTGTACCGCCAACGCGTGGAAGCCGCCGCAGATCAGCTACGATGAGCTTGAGCCGGCCGTCTTGGAGGCCGACCCGCCAAAGCCGGTCGAGGTGGTGGAGATCCCGAAGCCGCTGCCCCTTCCCGGCCAGCTCAAGCCGATGCCCGGTAAAATAACCGCCGCGCCGGAAGCGAAGGATCCTAGGGAGCGCGTCGCGAAGGCGAACGATGCCGCGCGGGTGCAGCCGACGCGGCATGGCTACCTCAATGCGGTGCAGGTCTACCCCTTTGCCGACGGCGCCCTCTATCAGGTCTATGCGGCGCCGGGCGAGGTCACGGACATCGCCTTGCAGCAAGGCGAGCAGCTTGTCGGCTCGGGTCCGGTCGCTGCCGGCGACACCGTGCGCTGGGTGATCGGCGACACCGAGAGCGGCGCCGGCGCGTCCAAACGCATCCATATCCTGGCCAAGCCGACGCGGCCCGATCTCGTCACCAACCTCGTCATCAACACCGACCGACGCACTTATCTACTGGAGCTGCGCTCGACCGAGAAGACCTATATGGCCTCGGTGTCTTGGCAATATCCGCAGGACCAACTCATCGCGCTGCGGCGACAGGCTGAGGCCGCCGAGGCGGCGACGCCGATCGACAGCGGCATCGACATCGGCAAGTTGCGTTTCCGCTATGCGATCGAAGGCGACAATCCGCCATGGCGGCCGACGCAGGTCTTCGATGACGGCTCAAAGGTCTATATCGAGTTCGCGCATGGCATCGCGCAAGGTGAGATGCCGCCCTTGTTCGTGATCGGCAGCGATGGCGGCACCGAGCTCGTCAATTATCGCGCGCGGCAGAACTACTACATCGTCGATCGCCTGTTCGCAGCGGCCGAGTTGCGTCTCGGCGGCGACAACCAGCAGAAGGTCCGGATCGTGCGCAGCGACGGGTGGAAGAAGCCGTGGTAACCGAACCCCATGTCACGCGAGAGGATCAGCTCGCGGCTGAGCTACGGCTGCGGCCCGAACGGCCGCCAGTGACCCGGTTGTCGCGCCGGGTGCTCGCGACGCTCGGCGCCGTGGCCACGGCCTTAATCCTTGGCGCGCTTGTATTCGCGCTGCAATCGCCCGGCCGCCGCCAGGAGAGCACCGAACTTTACTCGACCGACCACAAAACTACGGCCGACGAGCTCGAGAAACTTCCAAAGGACTATGCCGGCCTGCCGCAGCCGGTGGCGCCGCGGCCGATCCCCCAGCTCGGCCCTCCCCTTCCCGGGGACCTCGGCCGCCCCATCCTCAATGCGCAAGGCGGCGCCCCGTCAGCCGACGAGCAACGCGTCGCGCAGGAGGATGAGGCCGCGCGGGTGAGCCGGGTGTTCGCGACCACGAATGTACGGCAGGAAACGGTGCCAATCGCGCCGACTCCAGCGGCGAGCGGTGTGCCGGGACTGGCGCAAGCGGCCGACAATAAGCCGCCGATCGACCCGGGATCGCTGCAGAACATGCAGGACCGGAAACTCGCGTTCCTGAATGCCGAGACCGACAAGCGCACGGTGAGCGAGGGGCGGCTGGCGCGGCCAGCATCTCGCTATGTCGTGCAGGCCGGATCGGTCATCCCGGCGGCGCTGATCACCGGAATCCGCTCGGACCTGCCCGGCGAAATCACGGCGCAGGTCACCGAGAACGTCTATGACAGCCCCAGCGGAAAATTCCTGCTGATCCCCCAGGGGGCGCGTCTGGTCGGCCAGTACGACGGCCAGATTTCGTTCGGACAGTCGCGCGTTTTGCTCGTCTGGAACAGGATCATCATGCCGAATGGCACATCGATCGTGCTGGAGCATCAGCCGGGCGCCGACAGCGCGGGTTATGCGGGGCTCGAGGACGAGGTCGACTATCATTGGGGCAATCTTGTCAAAGCGGCGGCGATCTCGACCCTGCTCGGCATCGGCAGCGAACTCGTGCTCAACAGCAATAACGCCGTGGTCCAGGCGTTACGCACCGGTGCCGAAAACACCGTCAACCAGACAGGGCAGACATTGGTGAGCCGGCAGCTTAACGTGCAGCCGACCTTGACCATCCGGCCGGGCTTTCCTGTGCGTGTGGTGGTCAACCGCGACCTGATCTTTGTGCACCACAAGGGCTGACGGAGCAACGCATCGTGACCAAACTGAAGCTCGGCGCACTCGTAGACGACAAGCCGGTCAAGCTCACGGTTGAGCTGCCGGCCGCGGTGCATCGCGATCTCGCCGCTTACGCGGAGGTGCTGGCGTCTGAAAGCGGCCAGGCGGTCGATGCGGCCAAGTTGGTCGCTCCGATGCTGGCGCGTTTCATGTTGACCGACCGGGCTTTCGCGAAGGCGCGGCGCGATGTTGTGTCGAAGTCTCGATCGCCGCGGGCGACTGAATGAGGGAGCCATTGCGCGAGAGGGATTCGCCACGTAGCAGTTTCAAGAATTGCCGAAGCGTCGGATTGTCGTTGCGGCCGTGCCAGCAAGCGATGCTCCGGATCGGCAGCACGCGGTGTCGGCCGGATAGCTTCCGATAGGTGACGCCGGGGTGAACGACACCGGCGCTGGAGGCGTAGAGCAAGGTGACGGATCGGCGCAAGGCAACAAGGCCGATGACCGTGTCGCGGTCGGCGCTCGTTTGTAGAACAGTCGGCAGGACATCGGCCCCGTTCAGGACCGCGATCAGGGCATTGTGCAACTCCGGGCCAGGATCGCGGCTGGAGAACAGGATGCGCTCATGGCGAAGATCGTCCCATGTGACGGCGTCCTGTTGGGACAGAGGATGGCCGTCCGGCATGGCGACGAGGATATCCTCAGTCCAAAGCGGCAGGATGTCGAACGCACCGTGTCTAACCTGGCCGTTGACGACGATGATATCGAGAGCGCCGCTATTGAGCCGCTCTAACAGGTAGCGCCGGCTCTCATCGACCACGCTGATTTCAATGTCCGGGAACTGCTCTGCGTAGGCCAAAAGCACGTCACGGAGCGGGCCGGTCGACAAAGACACGTAGAGGCCGATGCGAAGCGAGCCCGATTCGCCACGACCGCCGGCTCGGGCGTTGACTAGCGCCGAGCCAAGATCGGACTCGATACGCTGTAGGTTCTCGAGGAAAACCTTGCCGGCGTTGGTCGGACGAACGCCGTGACGATGCCGTTGGAACAACGAGACACCAAGGCGAGCCTCCAGCTCGTGGATCCGCCTGCTGAGTGTCGAGGTCTTGACGCCCAGCAGCGATGCCGCCTTGTGAAAACTCCCCTGCTCCGCCAAAACCAGGGTTTGAAAGAGAGTATCGAGTTCGATGTTCTTAATCATCGAGGGTGGGTTGTCAGGTTGGCCGTGAAAGTGAATTGGGGGTTCGCGTCATACGCATGACGGCGTAGGTCCAGGCGGCGTAGAGCTGAACTCCCTTCGATCTGATTTCAACAGGTTCAGCCATCATCGCTTCTCCTGTTCGCGCACGGCCAATCTATGATGCGCGGCAGATGGTCGGCCTTGCCAAGCCTCCCGTTCAGGCCGTCGCAAAGGCACGCGGGCGGTCGACATAAGTGCCGCCCATCCCAAGAGGAGGGATGGGACTAGCAGCTCTATCAATCAGCGGCAGTCCGTCATACATGGCTCGGATTTGATGTCGGGGCGGGGATCCACGCTCGTAAACCCGTTCCTGTTCGGCATTATAATTTTTGGAAGCGTCCTCTCATCAAGAACAGCATCTTCCGGGACGATATTGTTCAGGAAGAGTATGTAGGCAACGACTGCGTAAACGTCGTCATTGGAAAGCGATTGCGGCGCGTTGAAGGGCATCGCGCGACGAATGTAGTCGAATAATGTTGATGTGTAGGGCCAATAACTCCCAACCGTCTTGATTGGTGCTTTCGTCGCTAGCGTCCCAAAGCCTCCTACAAGTCGATCCATCGGCTTGCCTTCACCTTTTTCGCCGTGGCACATCGCGCAGCTATTAGCGAAGATCTCCCTTCCGCTTTTGGCGCTACCCTTTCCATAAGGCAATCCCGCACCATCCGGCCTGACGTCAATGTTCCAACCGGCAAGCTCCTGAGACAGCACCGGCCGGCCCAAATTGTACTGCTCGGCCGCAAGGGCAAATGTCGAGAAGAACGCTCCGAAAGCCACGCAAATCGTAGTGAGCCTACGCCACATGGAACACCACCCTCCCGTCCGAACTAACTCGCCAGCTTTGGATTGCATTGTAGTGGTCGCTTGAATAAAGGCCTCGCGCGTTTACGATGGCGTCGTGTTGTGGTTGCACATAACCCGTCTCGTCGATCGCACGGGATTGCAAAATCGCTGGGCCGCCATCCCACCGCCAAGGCGCACAAAATCTCGTTAGAGCTTTTGGCAAAACCGGCTCCTGGAGCCGTGCTTCGTGCCAATTTTTTCCGCCGTCAACGGAGACATCGACTCGTTTAATGCGACCGTGCCCAGACCACGCCAAACCAGTGATTTCATAACTTCCCTTGCCACCCGAAAGCTGCTGACCTCCCGAAGGTCGCGTGATGACCGACTTTGCTTCCATCACGAACGTAAATTGACGAGCACGTCCATCTGGCATCAGATCGGTGTATTTCGAAGTCTCTTCGCGGGTATGAAACGGTTGATCCCCGATTTTGAGACGGCGGAGCCATTTAATGCTCATATTGCCCTCGTAACCGGGCACAAACATCCGCAGTGGATATCCCTGTTCCGGGCGCAGGCGTTCGCCGTTCTGGGCGTAGACAATGATTGTGTCGTCCAGAGCCTTCTCGATAGGAAGGCTCCGCGTCATCGCTGCAGCATCAGCGCCCTCCGCTAAGACCCATTTCCCGTTCGGCTTCAGACCCACTTCCTCAAGTAGGGTGGATAACAATACTCCCGTCCATTCACAGCAAAGGACAAGTCCGTGGGTGTGCTGCACAGTCCAATCGGGATTTGTGTTTTGCCAATTCTGTGTATTGCCGGCGCATTCCATGAAGTAAATGCGGGAAACCGACGGAAACCGCATCAAGTCATCCATCGTAAAGATGAGTTCTCGATCCACCAACCCGTGAATAATGAGCCGGTGCTCGTCCGGATTAATAAGAGGAACGCCGTTGTGATGTCGTTCGTAGCAAAGGCCGTTCGGCGTTATGATGCCATAGAGGTTCTGGAGCGGTGACCAGCTTGGTGCAGCGGTATCGGTCGGTCTAGGATCCCGTTTGCGCCGGATCACGGCCTTTTCAAATTCCGACGGTACTCCGTAAGCCGGGCTCAAAATCGGAGCCCCCTGCTCTTTCATCCACTGCGGGACGTTGGGCGGAACATTCGCGCTCGTTTGCGCGAAACTTTGATGCGACGCTAACACGCCTCCAACCGCCCCACCGAAAACGAGCAGCCTGCGGTTCACCGCCGAATTCGCCGGAGGCGGCTCAGTTGATGCGTTCACATACCCGTTCGTATCGCGATCCTTGCCCATCACACCCATCACCTTGGTTCCTTAATTTACATATGACGTGCACAATTGACATTTGTCAATCTTAAAACTATTTGACTAAGAGAGTGGTTTTGAGCGTTTCGCGGACTGGTCTTCCAAAATGAAAAACGACGCTGCCGCCAGGATTTTTGCCGAGCTGGGTAACGTTACGCGTCTGGATATTTTGCGCTTGCTGATAACCGCGGGCCGAGAAGGCCTATCGATCGGCGACATTCGGGCGCAGCTCAAAATACCTCTATCAACACTTTCCTTTCATCTTCGGGGGTTGCTGGGGGCAGGCTTGATAGAGCAGAAAAAACTGAGCCGTATCGTGCTCTGTCGACCTTGCTTTGACGCAATCAACGAAGCCATTGCGTTCCTAAGAACGGAATGTTGCGCAAAGGCTACTCAACCGTCGGCCGACCGAAAAGCGGCAGCGTAATGAAGCCCTTTCACATTCTTCTCGCAGTGCTCGTTGCGGTGATCTGGGGCGTTGCGTTCGTCGTGAGCAAGATTGGGCTCGAGAGCTTCACCCCGTCGCAATTGACGTCGCTTAGGTTCATGGTCGCGGGTATCGCGGCGGTTTGGTTGCCCCGTCCACGAATTAGATGGTCTTCCATCATTGCGGTCGGACTGACCGTTTTTACCGGGCAGTTTCTTTTACAATTTTTTGGCATCGCCCTGGGGATGCCTGCCGGATTGACGGCCGTCGTGGTCCAGACACAAGCACTTTTTACGGTCCTATTCGCCGCGCTCGCGATCGGCGATAGGCCGAGCGCTCAACAATTGGCAGGCATGCTGACGGGCTTTGCCGGAGTAATACTCATCAGCTCCACGGTGGGCGGCAGCATCACGTTTCTTGGATTCAGCCTAACCCTGGCTTCAGCGGTTAGTTGGGCAATCGGAAACGTATTGGTGAAGCAGTTGCCGAAGGTTGACATGCTCCATCTGATGGTGTGGGCGAGCCTCGTCCCGCCACTTCCTGCTCTCGCCATATCATCCATATTGGACGGACCTGGAGCGATTATCCATGCCTTAACGGTCGCGCCGCTGATGGGGATCGCTGCTCCAATCTATTTGGGGGTCTTTGCGAGCGTATTGGCCTACGCCGTCTGGGGCAGTCTCCTTCAGCGATATTCTACCGGTGCCGTCGCTCCGTTCGCACTCCTCGCTCCATGTGTTGGAGCGGCAATGTCGGCTCTAGTTCTCGGTGAGCATTTTGGCCCGCTTCGGCTGGCCGGCATTGCGTGCATGTTGGTTGGCTTGGCGGTAGTCGCCATACCCTTCTCGGCGATCGAGCGACAGACGTTGTTCGTTAGATTGGACGTGATTTATCGTCGGATCAAAGCGCGCCTGGACGAGGCCCACCCCGATTCACCGTAGCAGGAGACGTTATGAAGATTGGCATCAACGGTATGGGCCGCATTGGTCGGCTTGCGCTGCGTTCCGCGTTGGGCGGTGTACGGCGCGCCGACAATGACCCGAGATCACAGAACCGATTGGACATCGTTCATATCAATGAAGTCAAAGGTGGAATCGCGGCCACCGCACATCTTCTTGAGTTCGACAGCATCCACGGGCGCTGGCACGAATCAATAGGCGTCGATGACCACAAGCATGTAACAGTCGGAAGAGCTCACATTAGCTTCAGTGAATTCGGCAACCCCGCCGAAGTCGCCTGGCAAGACCTCGGTTGCGACGTGGTACTTGAATGCACCGGCAAGTTTCTGAAGCCCGATCAACTGCAAGCCTATTTCGATCGAGGGGTAAAGCGGGTCATCGTTGCCTCCCCAGTCAAAGATCCTGCCGCTCTCAACATTGTGGTTGGCGTCAACGATCATTTGTACGATCCGACGAGACATCGCTTGATTACCGCGGCATCCTGCACGACCAATTGTCTGGCGCCTGTCGTGAAGGTAATTCACGAAAACATCGGCATCCGCCATGGCCAGATCACAACGATTCACGATCCCACCAATACGAACGTCGTGGTCGACGCTCCTCACAAGGACCTTCGACGAGCGCGTTCCGCGATGTTGTCGATGCAGCCGACGACGACTGGCAGCGCGACCGCGATTTCGCTCATTTATCCCGAGTTGAAGGGCAAACTGAATGGGCATGCGGTCCGAGTCCCCGTTTTAAACTCTAGTCTAACGGATTGCGTATTCGAACTGCAGCGGGAGACTTCGGTTGAACACGTCAACTGTCTTTTCAAAGATGCTTCTGAAACATCGCTTGCCGGAATCCTAGGCATCGAATCTCGCGCGCTGGTGTCGGCCGACTATACCAATGATCCCCGAAGTTCGGTGGTCGACGCACTCAGCACGATGGTCACTGACGGAACGCTTCTAAAAGTCTACGCCTGGTACGACAACGAGGTTGGATACGCGTGCCGCATGGTCGATCTCGCAAACATCGTTCAGAAGGCTGGCGTATGATGTCTATGATCCGCAATTACCTCATCGTCACCGCATCGTACTGGGGCTTCACCCTAGTCGACGGAGCATTGCGGATGCTCATTCTGTCGCACTTCTTCAAACTGGGATACACGCCCTTTACGCTCGCGTTTCTCTTCTTGCTGTACGAAACGGCCGGTATCGCAGCAAACCTTGCCGGAGGCTATCTAGCTTCCCGCTTTGGGATCCCCCGCATGCTGGCGGTCGGCCAAACGCTGCAAATAATGGGCTTGCTCATGCTGTCGATGCTCGATCCGGCTTGGAGCGCAGCGGCATCGGTCGCGTGGGTTGTCGTCGCGCAAGGTATTGCTGGAGTCGCGAAGGACGTCACCAAAACCGCATCCAAGTCTGCGATCAAGGCGACATCGGCTGGCGGAAGCAGCCAACTTTTCCGATGGGTCGCTTGGTTTACGGGTTCAAAGAATGCAATGAAGGGAGTCGGCTTTTTCCTTGGTGGCCTATTGCTGGACCTGGTCGGGTTCCAGCACGCGCTTTGGATGATGGCGGGACTCCTTGGCGTCATCTTCGTAGCCGGCTTACTCTTATTGCCTCCTGAGCTCGGGAAGGCGAAGTCGTCGAAAACGGTCAAAGAGCTGTTTGGAAAGTCGCGTGGCGTCAACCTGTTGGCCGCCGCGCGGGTCTTCATGTTTGGTGCGAGGGAAGTCTGGTTCGTCGTGGGCCTGCCCGTTTTTCTCTATGCCAACGGTTGGCGTTTCCTGGAAGTGGGTGGCTTTCTGGCGGCCTGGACGATTGCTTATGGCGGAGTTCAGGCCATCGCGCCTGCTCTTGTCTCACGAAGCTCCGACGGATTGAGCCGTGAGGTTCCAGCCGCGCGCATTTGGGGGGCGCTCAATGCCGCCGTGCCGATCGTATTGGCCCTGATCATGCAGACATCGATTGGGCGGCCCGATCTTGTGCTGGTTGTTGGCCTCGCCCTGTTTGGACTTCCGTTCGCCGTAAATTCATCCCTGCATTCGTATTTGATCCTGGCCTACGCCGGATCTGAGAAGGCCGCGGAAGACGTCGGATTCTATTACGCAGCGAACGCTGGGGGCCGATTGCTCGGAATCACGCTGTCCGGATTGCTCTATCAGGTTGCAGGGATCATGGGCTGCCTGGCGGGTTCGGCGATCATGCTTTTGCTTTGTTGTCTGACAACTCTGATGCTTCCGACTGTCGCCGAGCCTCTTCCAGCCACGCACCCCGCTTAAGCTGGAGCAGGCGCCCAAACATAAACGGGCTGCCGGGAGCTGGCTAGCAAGCGGTGACGCTGGTTGGGTGGATTCGCGTCAGGGCGAGGCTTAACTTTTTCATGGGAAGGCGGTGAGAGCCGCCGACAATACTCTCGGGCATGCCGGCACCCGTTTTCCCTGGAATTCCTCAGGTATTACATTTGTAAAGCGCGACACCTTCGGTATATCTAGAGTCCATGAAACCGATTGAGTTCTTTGATGTCACGCAAAAACGCTGCCTCGCGCGATGAACAAATTGCCCCCTCGCTGCGTCCCGACCTTGTCGCGCGTATCTGCTGGTATCACTTTCGCGAAGGCCAGACGCAACAGGAGGTTGCCGATCGGGTCGGCCTGAGCCGGATCACCATAAACAAGATCATCAGTGAGGCCGTAGCACAGGGTCACGTAAAGATTTCGGTGGAGACAGCATTGGCCCCCTGTTTCCAACTCGAGGTTACGCTCCGGTCCATGTACGGCTTAAAGGACGTGGTCGTAGTGCCCTCGCCCGCGGACGAAAATCAGGTTCGCAACATCGTTGGATTGGCAACAGGCGACTATATTTCGCGCAATCTAGAACGTAACCAAATATTGGGATTGGCATGGGGCGGGACGATATTCGGCGCAGCTCAATCCCTGCAACGCCGATCAAACGCGGGTAACGTCGTTGTTTCTCTCTCTGGTGGAATTTCCAGAAGCACACTTCTCAATCCGTATGACAACGCCGCAATGTTCGCCCGGATATTGGACGCCGAATGCTATTACATGACAGCTCCGATGTTTGCTGATGATAGCCGAATGAAGAAAGATCTGATGGCCAGCAAATCGATCCAGGCCCACCTCCAGATGGCAAGGCGGATTGATCTGGCTCTCCTCACCGCAGTAGACCTCTCGGCGAAGACCTGGATCATCAAAGAAGGCGCACTGTCGCCTGAAATGTTGAAGGATCTGCTGCGTGCGGGTTCGGTTGGCGGAGTTTGCGATCAGTATCTCGATCAAGATGGAAGGGTCATCAAACATTCTATCAATGATCGGGCTGTCACGGTTCCTCTCGAGCTGATTCGCAAGGTTCCGAAGATCGTTCTGGCGGCCGGCGGCGCTTTTAAGGTGCCAATCATACGGGCGATTTTGAAGGCAGGGCTTCCGAATGCCCTGATTACGGACGAGAACGCGGCACGATTGCTGATCCGAAAAAACGACTGAGGCGCGCTCGGGAAGCCTTTCGTCAATCGAGCGGAAGTGACCGCGGCCTGCGCTGAGGCCGCGGTCCTACCCGTTTCAGGCGGCGAGTTGACCCCGCTTGGCAGCGCGCTGCCCCGTCAACAGCGCGGTGATGCCAGCAGTGAAAGCGAATGCCAGCAACGGCACAAGACCCAGTGTAAAGCTGCCGGTTGTGTCTCGGATCCAACCGAGAAACCATGGCCCCACCAAAGCGGTAATGATTGCCATCGAGTTTATCTGCGCCACGGCCGTAGCGCTGAAACCAGGTGGTAAGGCTTCCGTTGCGAACGCCCAGAATGGCGGCTTGATTGAGAAACAGCCGACGAGTGTGATGCAAAGGGCAACCAGAACCAGGGGCAGCGAACTCAGGAAAATGCACCCGGTAAGACCGGTGGCGGCGACAAGAAGCGGCAACGCCACGTGCCACTTTCGTTCCTGCTTCCGGTCCGAGTGTGTACCCCAAAGGATCATTACGATCGCGGCAAGAGCGTACGGAATCGCATTCAATAGGCCCGTATTCAGATTGTTCAGGCCATAAGCCTTAATCATTGTTGGCTGCCAATATGCCAGGCCGTACTCCGTCATGACGCTTCCAGCATAGATCAGACCCAACAGAAGCACTTTTGGATGCTTCATGATTTCCCACAGCGCGGGCTTCTCTGCCGTTGTCGACCCATCAGCAATCAGAGCCTGGTTGAGCCAACCGCGCTCTTCTTCACGCAACCACTTGGCGTCCTCTGGCTTGTTGGGAATCCATGTCACAAATAGGACTGCGAGAAGTGCTGCCGGCAGCCCTTCGACGATGAATAGCCATTGCCAACCATGCAGACCGTGCAAACTGTCCAGTCCAAGCAGCGCGCCCGAGATTGGCGAACCCGCAAATAGCGAGAGCGGTTGAGCCACCATGAAGAAGCTGACTATCCGTGCTCTGTGAGATCGCGGAAACCAGTAGGTCAGATAAAGTATGACGCCGGGAAAGAATCCCGCCTCAGCGACACCCAAAAGAAATCTCACGATGTAGAAAGAGATCGGTCCCGTGACGAGGCACATTGCCGCGGAAATCAATCCCCAGCTCAACATCAGGAAAGCGATCCATCGCCTAGCGCCGACGCGTTCCAGGACCAGATTGCTCGGCACCTCAAACAGAAAATAGCCGACAAAGAAGATGCTTGCACCCCAGCCGTAGGCTGTGGATGACAGACCCAGATCCTTGTTCATCTGAAGCGCCGCAAATCCGAGATTTGCCCGATCGAGGTAAGCCACGAAGTAGCAAAGCATCAAAAACGGGAGCAGCCTCAGCGTAATCCGCTTAATCGTAGCCTGCTCAATAGATCTGTCGGGCCCGTTGGCCATAAACACCCTCCCCTGTTTTCACTGAGAGCATCGGCTCTTGTCGCCCGACTGCTCCCTATCCGGATGGGCCTATATGCCCATGACTTATGTGCTTTATATCAGTTTATCATCATTTACAAATGTAAAGACGCGGTCGCATACTTTTTGCCGTTTCGTGCGTGGCCAACGCGATGACAGGACATGATCACAGAGACGTACGGGGCGGCTCTCAAATCGAGATCGCAACGCGGCCGGCCGGTCAAAACCGCCGCGGCGGTCAGTCTTGGGATCGAGAACGCGTAACGGATTGCTGGCAACACCCAAGCGATTAGGACCCAGCGTCTCTATACGTTGGGTCTCAAATATTAGAGGCCGCTTACGACCAGCGATCCCACGATGCAGCGGACATGAATTGCCGACTACAGCGGATAGATCATTCGGTTGAACGAGTTCGAATGGGTGCGCGACCCTTAGCGTTCGCGAACGTTCAGTCCCTCTCAAACGTCAATTTCCAAACCATCATAAGCGCACTCTTCGGGGACCAAGTGCTTGTTCTCGAACATCTCGCTTGCGAGGTGCGTAAGCACTATTCGTTTTGCCTTAAGCTCCGACCAGCGGCTTTTGATGGTCGGATAGTTAAGGTGGAAGCGAATGGGCTTCTCGTAGTAATAGCACTCGGCGATCAACAGATCGGCGCCATCGGCAAGCGTTGGCGTATGCTCGGTCCAGTCCCCGTCGCCGGTATAAGCGATTACCTTGCCGGCAACTTCGATCCGAACGCACGTAGGATTGGTCTGTCTCGTGTGGTCAGCCGGATAAGTCGTGATTTTCAAACCACGAACGGTATGCTCACGGAACGTTTCCATTTCGATGTAGTCGAGCGGAAACTTCGGAACCATTATCTCGCTGCCTGGCATCAGGACCCGGCCCATTTCGCTTAGTCTCGCCTTCGTATCGACCGGACCTGCGATTGTAAGCGGAGTGCTCCTCTTTGCCCCCAGCATTGCGTCCATCAACATCAGAGCAATCCCACCCGAATGATCGGCGTGGATGTGAGTCAACACGATCGCATCGATGCTATTGTGCGGGATGTCAAGCTTGTTGAGAGCAATTAGGCTGGAAGCCCCGAAATCGACCGCAAACCGGATGCCCGGCGCGTCGATCAGGATGCAGGTCTGAAATCGACCTCCGGTGCCGAACGCATCACCACTACCGACGAACGTAACCTTAACCGACATATAGAAACCCCTAACTTCTTCCTCACTTCAAATGATGCCGTCGCCCCGCAGGCTCGCGCATTGGTCGACAGACAGACCAAGAATTTCTTGGAGGACTTCTTCTGTGTGTTCGCCCAGAACCGGCGGAGGACGACGGTACTCGACCGGCGTGTTTGAGAGTTTGATGGGATTTCCGATCAGATCAATCTTTCCTGTCGCGGAAAGAGAATGATCCATCGAAATCTTCATGCCGCGGTGTAGGACTTGAGGATCCTCAAATACCTGTGCGACATTGTTTATCGGCCCGCAAGGAACTCCATGCTGCTCGAGTGTCGCAGTCCAGTACGACGTCGGCTTCGTCTTCAGGAACTCTTCGACTAATTGAACGAGTGCGTCGCGATTATTCACCCTGTCGGCGTTTGTCTTGAACCGAAGATCCTGCGTGATCTCCGTACGCCCCGCAGCGCTACAGAGCCGCTTGAACTGATCGTCATTATTCGCGGCGACGATGATCCACCCGTCCTCGGTCGGAAAGACCTGATAGGGTACCGTATTGGGGTGCGCGGTCCCTAGACGCCGCGGGATCTTGCCGCCCGTCAGATAGTTCAGGCCCTGGTTGAACAACCAGCCGACCTGAACATCGAGCAAAGCCACGTCGATATGCTGACCTTCTCCCGTCCTGTCGCGAGCATGGAGGGCGGCGAGTATTCCAACCGCGGCGTTCATGCCGGTCATTACATCGTTCACAGCAATTGGAACCTTGACCGGCGGCCGGTCAGGTTCGCCAGTCATGCTGATCAAGCCTCCTTGGCCTTGTGCCATCATGTCGTAGCCAGGGCGTGCGGCATACGGCCCGGACTGTCCGTAGCCTGTGATCGAACAATAAATAAGCTTCGGAAACTCCTTGGACATGCTGGAATAGTCCAGTCCGAGCTTTTTTAGCCCCCCAACTTTGAAATTCTCTATGAGGATATCGGAGGTCGAAGCGAGGCGCTTGATGAGAGCTACGCCTTCCGGTTGATTCATGTCTATGGCGATCGAGCGCTTGTTGCGGTTACAGGATAAGTAGTATCCGCTCTCGGTTGTGTCGTCCCCGGTGGGCCCTTTTACGTAGGGAGGGCCCCACGTGCGTGTTTCGTCGCCAACACCCGGGCGTTCGACCTTAATGATCTCCGCGCCGAGATCTCCCAGCAACTGGGTACAGGATGGTCCAGCTAGCACCCTACTCAGGTCAAGCACACGAACACCAAAAAGCGCACCCTCAGCCATCGTCTTCTCCATCTGCGTACTTTACATTTGACGTATCTCATATACTTTTGTCAACCATGTTTCGACGATCGCCCGTAATGTTCAAGAACGCTGATATTGTGCTCGCACTCGGAGAAGGACAGATGGTCGACCACGCACCTGTGACCGTGAACGGGCGCCAATACAGGTGGCCTCAACGTCCGACGGTTGTGATTTGCTGCGATGGTAGCGAACCGGAATACATGGAGCGCGGCGTCGCAGATGGATTGATGCCAAACCTGGCCAAAATGATCCAGAATGGCGCCGACCTTCGCGGCGATAGCGTAATTCCGAGCTTTACCAATCCGAACAACCTATCGATTGTGACCGGGCGCCCCCCTGTCATCCATGGAATCTCAGGAAATTATTTCTTTGACCCCGCGAAACAGGCAGCGGTCATGATGAACGATCCCGTATTCCTGCGCGCTCCCACAATCTTTTCAGCTTTTCAAGAAGCCGGAGCCAAGGTGGCCGTTGTCACGGCCAAGGATAAACTTAGGGCACTCCTTGGACATGGACTGACGTTCGATAAGGGCACAGCAGTTTGCTTTTCGGCTGAGAAGGCTGATCAGTGCACAATGTCTGAAAATGGCATCGATCACGTCCCCGAGGTCGTTGGAATGAACGTTCCGGAGGTTTATTCTTTGGCTCTGTCGGAATTCGTATTCGCCGCCGGCGTAGAATTGATGGACAGATTTCGACCCGATCTGATGTATCTGTCCACGACCGACTATATTCAGCACAAGTTCGCGCCTGGCTCAAAGGGAGCGAACGCTTTCTATCAAATGATGGATCGTTACCTTGGAACCTTAGACCGCTTTAACGCGACTATCGTGGTTACAGCCGATCATGGAATGAACGACAAATATCAAGAAAATGGCGAACCGGACGTTATTTATCTCCAAGACGCGCTTGATGAATGGTACGGGGCAGGCGCGACGCGCGTGATCCTCCCCATCACCGATCCCTATGTTGTTCATCACGGTGCGCTCGGCTCTTTCGCCACCGTCTATCTGCAGTCCGGCGTAGATCAGTCTGACGTTATCAAACGAATAGCTAGGATTCCGAAAGTCCAACTGGTGCTCGATCGGACTGCTGGCTGCGCAAGGTTCGATCTGCCTGAGGATCGTGTCGGAGACGTCATCGTTGTCTCCATGGATACCAAAGTGATCGGCACCCGCAGATCAGACCATGACCTGACTGAGTTGACCGAGCCCCTGCGCTCGCACGGTGGGATAAGCGAACAACGGATACCGATCATTGTGAATCGGAAGCTTTTGGATGTACCGGAGTCTTTACGAAACTTCGACGCGTTTTCGCTCGGGCTCAACCATCTTGAAGGATGATCGCCGAGACCGCCGATCAAAAGATCGTTTGACGCAGCCCCGGCTCGGTTACGGTGCCGGTGACGTGGCGGGGACGCTGCGACGAACCGCGTGTAGCGGCAGAAGCAATGCCACTAGGGCGGCCAGGCTTAAGGCTGACGACACCACCACCACACCGCGTCCCAACGGCTCTATCAACAGTCCGAACCCAAGGGGAGCCAGCGCCTGGCAGATGCGTGAGGGCGCACCGATGAGGCCTAGCCGGTAGGCGTAATTTTCCGGGCCGAATACCGCCAGCGGCAGCGTACCTCGTGCGATCGTGAGAATGCCGCTGCCAGCGCCGTGAAGCAGGGTGAACGCTACTGCGGCACCGCCTCCGAAGATCCCGAATACGCAAGCTCCGATCGGGTGGGTAATGCACGCAAGCCGAGCTGAGAACAATGGATGGAACCTGCTGAGCGTACCTGCCTCGAGCACGCGCGCCGCCACTTGCGCGGGTCCGATCATCATGCCGGCGAAGACCGCCTGCGTCGGCGTCGCTCCGAACGCCTCCACGATGCGCGGCAGATGGGCTGCCATCGCCGACGTCACCGTCCACGCAGCGGCGAAAGCAAAGGACAGTAGCACCATGGTTCGATCGATCGGAATATAAGGCTTTGTCGCAGGGCCCTGCGTCCCATGGCCCTGTGCGGCGCGCGGCAATGACAGATTAAGCGGAAGACCAATGACGATATGCGCAGCGGCCCAAGCGTAACACGTATTGTGCCATCCAATCGTCTCGAGGCCCAGCGAGCTTAGGGGCCAACCGACCGTGCTGGCGAAGCCGGCGATCAGGGTGATGCCGGTAATGGCGTTTCGCGCATCATGGCCGTAGATGCGCCCGAGTGCGCCGAAGGCTGCGTCGTAGAGGCCGAGCCCCATGCCGATGCCAAGCAACAGCCAGGCCGCCAGCATCATCCAGATTGTCGTCGATAAGCCAAGCAGAGCGAGGCCAGACGCGAGAACCAGGTTGGAGAGGCAGAGAACCTGCCGGCCGCCGGCACGGTCAATCTGCCGCCCGACACGAGGGCCGAGCAATCCCGAGATCACCAGCGATCCGGAGAAAGCGGCAAAGAACCAGTTGCTGGAGATCCCGATATCATGAGCGATGGGATCGGCCAAAATCGCGGGCAGATAATAGCTCGATCCCCATGCGAGCGTCTGGGCGGTGCCCAGCGCTGCAATCACGCCCAAACGCTGCCGATCCACGCTGCGTCCTTACGAACAGCCGCAACCCGACTTACCAGCGGCCTTAGCCGCAGCGTCATCGCCGCAGCAGGCTGTTACCTCGGCAGGCGCCGGTCCGCCACAGCAGTCTGATGATGTCGCCCCGCCCTCCACGCCTCCGCGCGTGCAAACGCCCGTCTCCGGTAGCTCAAGCTCGACCCTTGCGGCAGCCTCCTTGTCACCGGCAATGTCGGCGGCGATCGAGCGTACCTGTTCGTAACCTGTAATCATCAGGAAGGTCGGCGCTCGACCGTAGCTCTTGATACCTGCGAGGTAGAAGCCGGGGTCATCCTGCATCAATTCGCGGGCCCCATGCGGGCGCACGGTACCGCATGAGTGCTCGTTCGGGTCGATCAGCGGGGCAAGCGCGGCCGGCGCCTCGATCGCCGGGTCAAGGCGCAAACGGATCTCACTGAGCATTGAGAGATCAGGACGGAAACCCGTTGCCACGATCAGCTCATCGACCATGATCTGACGCGCGCAGCATGCTGAGCCGGTGGCGATCCGCAAGCGACCATCTTGCAACGTGGTTGCGCCAACGCGAAAGCCGGATTCGACCTGCACTTGGCCGGAGGCGACGAGAGAAGCGAAGTGCGAGCCCAATTCGCCACGCGCGACGAGCTTGTCGTTCGCTCCACCGCCGAAGGACTTGGCCGGATCGTTGCCCCGCAGCAGCCAGAAGACAGAGGTGCCAGGCGCCTGGCGCGCCAAGGTCGTCAGGTCGGTCAGCGTGCCGATGGCCGAGTGCCCTGCCCCAAGCACGGCCACGGCCTTGCCGGCGTATCGCGCGCGTTCATTTCCGAGCACGTCGGGCATTCCATAAGCGATCTTCGATCGAGCGTCGGCTTCACCGATCGCCGGCAATCCATTCGCGCCGGCCGGGTTGGGCGAGACCCACGTTCCGGATGCGTCGATCACGGCGTCCGCGCGCAGAATTTCCGGGCCCTTGCCGTTTTGATAACGGATCTCGAATGGCGCTTGCTCGCGGCCCTTACTCTTGGCTTTGTCGAAGCCCACGCGACCGATGGCGGTGACCCGGCTCGATGTACGAATGACGTCTTTCAAGACCGTCTTGGTTGCCAGCGGTTCAATATAACGCTCCAGGAGCTCCGCACCGGTCGGGTAAATCTGGGGATCCGGCGAGTTCCAGCCGGTTGGTGCAAGAAATCGCGCGGCGGCCTTGTCGACGTTGTATTCCCACGGTGAGAACAGTTGCACATGCTGCCATTGCCGGACGGAATGCCCGGCTTCGGGTCCTGTTTCCAGCACGATCGGCTGGAGACCGCGTTCAAGCAGATGGGCAGCAGCCGCGAGACCAACTGGCCCCGCCCCAATCACCGCAACGGACTTGCTCATTCCTACACTCCTTCTAGAAAGATGGAAATATTCCTCAAAACCTCAAGCCACTTTTGCCGGCTTCGCCGCCTCCGTGCAGGCCGCGTCGGCGCAGCACTCGTCAACCAGAAAACCCACAATGCCGTGCATGATCTCGTAGTTGGCACGGCAGATGAGGGTCGTCGCCTGCCTTTCCTGAACGATCAAACCGACGGCAATCAGGCCCTTCAAATGATAGGAAAGCGTCGATGCCGCCAGGTCCAATTTGGTCTGCAGCTTGCCAACGCTCATCCCAGCCTCCCCCGCGCGCACTAGCGAACGGTAGATTCGCAGGCGGGTCGGGCTACCGAGGGCTTCAAGGCGAGCTGCTACGTCATCTATCTTCATGGCTTGAAAGGTAGCATGCCATAGCCGGAAGTCAACAGTATTTCCAGAATATTAAAAATAAGGAACTGTTGCGTCGATCCTTGGCTACGAATTTGGGATTTGAGATCGCCTCATCCGGATGCTGTACGACGCGATTGACACCGATTAAGATATTTCGATAAGTCCCGACACTTAGAATTTGTGCCTGACACAGAGGACGGACATGGGCAGTTACGATCTGGGAAGGCGCGTAGCGGCGGAAGCGTTGGGCACCGCGATGCTGGTGGCGACGGTTGTCGGGTCCGGCATCATGGCCGAAACCCTCACCAAAGATGTTGCGTTGGCGCTGCTCGGCAACACATTACCGACCGGCGCGATCCTCGTGGTTCTCATCACGATCCTGGGGCCCATTTCGGGTGCGCATTTCAATCCAGCGGTAACGCTGGTGTTCGCTATCAAGCGGGAGCTCAGCGCTCGGGACGCCATGTTCTACGTCGGCGCGCAGATCGCGGGCGGCATTCTTGGCACCATGATCGCACATGGCATGTTTGCTCATCCCCTGCTGGAGGCTGCTGTGAAGATCCGGACCGGTGGGGCCCAATGGTTTGCTGAAGCGATAGCGGCTTTTGGCCTGATTGCGACCATCCTCGCGGGCATTCGCTTTCAAAGGAGCGCCGTACCATGGTTGGTCGGCCTTTACATCACGGCCGCCTATTGGTTCACCGCCTCGACCTCTTTCGCTAATCCGGCCGTGGCGATCGCGCGTTCATTCACCAATAGTTTTTCGGGTATTCGCCCAGTCGACGTTTCGGGCTTCGTGATCGCCGAACTTTGCGGGGCTGTCATCGGAATGGTGATCATCACGTGGCTATTGCAGACGACCCCAGACGCTAAGCCGCTTGATCCCGAGGCCAAGCTATGAGCGTGACCATCTATCACAATCCCGACTGCGGCACCTCGAGGAACACTTTGGCGATGATCCGCCAAAGTGGCGTTGAGCCCGAGATCATCGAATATCTCAAGACGCCGCCGTCGCGCGAGAGGCTCAAGGATTTGATTGCCGAAATGGGTATCTCGGTGCGAGACCTGCTGCGTCAGAGAGGCACGCCTTATCACGATCTCGGCCTCGACGACCCCACATGGACCGATGAGCAGCTGATTGACAAGATGCTTGAGCATCCCATTCTGATCAACCGTCCGATCGTCGTGACGAAAAAAGGCGTCAAGCTCTGCCGTCCGTCCGAGACTGTCCTTCCCTTGCTGCCGAATCCGCGCATCGGTCGGTTCGTCAAGGAGGATGGCGAGATCGTCGAAGCAGGCTCGGCTAAAGGCTGAAGTCCGTTCGGAACGGGTAGTATCTCAGCGGCGCCCCGACCGGCAGATCGTCGCTCTCCCCAGGTATGCGGCCGAGACCATCGGCAACGACCAGGGGGCGCAGGCGCGCGGACCCTCCCCGCCCGAGCTTCTCCAGAAGCGGGGTACCCTCGGCGTCATAGCCGACGATGCGAACCGGCACAAATTCGGTGCGGCCCAAGCGATGCGAAAAGCTTGCCGCCGTTTTCGCCATTGTGGCCGCGTGGGTGGGCGCCGTTTGCCCGCTGAGCGTTTGCAGCATCGGGCGCGCAAAGAGGAGCGCGCCCACCAGCGCGGCGACCGGATTGCCCGGCAGGGCCAACACAGCCATTGCGCCTATGCGGCCAACCGCTAACGGCTTGCCTGGCTTCAAGGCGAGGGAAACCTTCGTGCAGTCTCCACCGGTTGCCAGCACCGACGCCACCACATGATCCGCGTCACTGCCCGATACGCCGCCCGAGCAGATCAGGAGGTCGAACACGCTCGCCGCACGCTTCATTTGCTTTACGAGGCGCGCGGGATCGTCGGGGCAGCAACCGAGCATGCGTAGATCGATCGCAGGCGATGCGAACAGAGCCTGCAGCATCGGCCCATTGCTATCGCAGATTTGATGTTGATGCCGGCGGCGGCCGTCGGGTACCAGTTCATCGCCAGTCGACAGCACCGCTACTTTGACGCGCCGCCGGACGGCAAGATGCGTCGCACCAGACGCGGCCAGAATCGCTACATGCCGCGCATCGATCAGCGTCCCGGCTTCGATAATCTCTGACCGTTCTCCGACGTCTTCGCCCGCTCGTCGAATATTGAGTCCAGCCTCCGCCGGACGCCCAATCCTGACCTGCTGTTCGCGCTCAGTCGCTTTTTCCTCCATGACAACGGCCGAGACGCCCTTCGGGATAGCAGCGCCGGTCAAGAGCCGTACCGCCTCGCCGGCGGCAAGCGCCGGCGCGCGGCGGGCCCCGGCCATGAGTCGGCCCACAAGATGAAATGGACCAGTTCGGCCGGCGGCGACGTCGTCCGCATGTAGCCCATAACCGTCGACGGCGCTTTGATCAAAGGGCGGCAGCGGAATAGCGGAGAGAATGCTGGGGGCGGTGACACGGCCGGCGCAGCCACGCAGCGGAACGGTCTCGCGCCCCACGAGCGGCTGCACCATACCAAGAGCGATCGTCAGCGCGGCTTCCAGATCGAGCAAACCCGGGCGATCGCAGATGTCGTCGGTGTGGAGCATGGTGGCTTCCAAAGAAAACTCGGGCGCTGGCGCGCCCGGGCGTAAAGTTCAGGGGAGATACCGGGCCATCTCAGGCCGTGTAGTCAAACGACTTGAAGGTGAGATGCCGTGCTCCTTCGGGCGCATCGGAAAGTTTGCGGATATTGCCCCAAGTCTGCTTGTAGTTCGGGATGATGAACTCGTTCACACCGGCCGACACGACGTTGCCCTGCACGCCAGTCGGATATGCGAACAACATGAAGGTCTGCTTGGGCTTGGCCGTCGGCGTCGGATAGGCCATCGCCTGTGTCGAGCCGTTATCGTTATAGACTTCGACCAGATCGCCGGCGTTGAGCTTCAGGTCGTCCATGTCTTTCGGGTTCATCTGAATGTAGGGATAGGGCATCCGGTCCATGACAAATTCGTTGTCCTGGTCGAGATAGGCGTTTTGCCAGATGACGTTGGCGCGGCCGTTGTTGATGAGGAAGGCGAATTTTTTGCGTTCGTCGTCCTTGCCCGCGGCCTGCAAGCCACGCCACTGCGTTTCCATGAACTTGGCCTTGCCGTCCTTGCCGCCGAACTTGCCATCGGCGAACAGACGCTTGGTGCCGATGATCTTGCCGTCCTTGAAGTCGGTTGCCGGCTCCTGGAAGCCATTGGTGCCCATCGCGCGCAGGCGTTCATAGGTCACGAACTGGCCGCCCTTTTCATGGCCGTGGTAGCCGTCCATGAAGGCATCTTCCTCGGTCTTCCAATCGAAGCCCTTGAACTTGTCGGCGACGTCGTTCTTGCCCTGCTCGCGCAGCACGCGCTCCATGTTGTTTGCAATACGCGCTGCGATGAGGCTGTCTGGCATGGCCTGTCCGGGAGGATCCATATACTTCTCGGTCAGGCGCATGCGGCGCTCGCCGTTCATGGATGTGAGGTTGGCCTCACCCGATGTCGCCGCCGGAAGCCAGACATGGCAAGCTTCGCCGATCTTGGTCGGCACGATGTCAACGTCGACTGCGAAGAGACCGCCTTTCTTGATAGCGTCGACGATCGCCTTCACCATGGCAGGACGGTCGCCATAGGACGCCGTCATCATGGCGTCCTTCACCATGTCGGTGCGCTTCTTGTAATTCTGCTTGAACTTGAAGGCATTGAGCGTCGTCTTGTAGTGATCACAGCCCCAAATGTGATGAATGCCGCCTTTGCCCTCCATCAAGAGCTTATCGACGTAAGCTGCAGGACGTCCGACATGGGCGTCGGAAGGCCGTGAATAGCCTTCCTGGTGGCCGCCCATGCGCACACAGCCGCCGCCGGGACGGCCGACATTGCCAGTCGCGAGCGCCACGTTCACCAAGGCGCCATTGGTGCGGTAGTTGTCGTTGCCCCAAATGAGGCCCTTCTCATAAGCAAACATGGTGCGACGCCGCGCGTTGCCCGCCTTGGGCTGTGCAATCCACTCGGCCGACTTGCGGATTTCATCAACGGACAGACCCGTGATCTTGGCCGCATCCTCCAGGCTGGTCTTGTTCGCGGCTTTCATCGCGTCGAAGTTGGTGGTGGAAGCCTCGATAAGGGCTTTGTCGACCCAGCCCTTGTCGGCGATATAGGTCATCCAAGCATTGAAGAGCGACAGATCAGTACCCGAATTGATCGCAAGGTGCATGACGTTCTCTTTGCCGGCTTCGACTTCGCAGGCATTGACCGTTACGGTGCGGCGCGGATCGACAATGACGATGCGACCTTTCTCCACAGGCTCGGAGCCGAACTCGGCCTTCTTCTTGTCGAGCGACGTGCCGCGCAGATTCGGGACCCAGTGGTTGAGGAAGTAATTGGTTTGGGTCTCGAGCGCATTGGTGCCGACCGCGACGATTGTGTCGGCTAGCTCGGCATCCTCGTAGCAATTGTTGAGTTCACCCACGCCCATATCGCGGGTGGCGTGAACTTCGGAATTGTAGGCCGGACGATTATGGATGCGGATATTCTTGACCTTCATGGCCCCGAAATAGAGCTTTCCAGTGCCCCAGGTATTCTCGTAACCGCCGCCCGCGCCGCCATGGTCGAAAGCCGAGACGAAGAGGCCGTCTTCGCCCATATCGTTGATGACAGCGACCGTCACCCGCGCTACGAGATCGAGCGCATCGGCCCAACTCGTCGGCTGCATCTGGCCATAACGCCATACCATGGGATCGGTAAGCCGTTGCAGCTCGGTATTGCGTTGCTGCGAATAGCTCATCTCCGCCATGCGCGCGCCGCGGATGGAGCCGAGACCGGAATTGACGACGCAATCCTTGTCCGGCTTGATGACGATGTGAACGTCTTTGCCGTTTTGGCTCACGATGTTGTACATCGAAGGCGCGTACCATGCGTCGGTCTCGGCCGGCTGCTGCTTGGCCAGGTCAGTGCCAAACTTGTTGTCGCCGGCCGCCGTACCACCCTGCTTGTTGGCGGGCCACGTATAGGCCTTGTAGCCACAACCAACGATGCAGTAGTGGCAGGTTACGTTGAACTCCTTGGCATCCTTTGGAATGATCGGAAGCCGGTCAATTTGGCGCTTGTAAGCCATGGTTGTTCTCCCCCTTTAGAGCACGTTGGACAGACGGCCGTAGAGCAGCTCATCGACGCCTTCGGCGTAGATGTCGCCCTTGTCGTCGATGCGCAGCACGTACTGCGGGAGATTTTGGGTGGCTTGGCCCCACACCTGCTGTCCGCCGGCTTCGCAATCGAACCGCGAATAGTGACCAGGGCAGTTCATGGTCTTGTCCGCCGTGTTGTAACTGAGCGGAAAGCCCTTATGCGGACAGGTGGTCGAGAAACCGACGATATCGCCACCGGCACCGACCCCGCCCGGCACTTTCTTACCGAGCTTCAGCAGGACGCCCGGCGCGTCATCGTCGGGATAAGCCACGTTCTTCGGCTCGTTGAGCTTCAGTTCGCTGACGTTGCCAAGACGGTTAGAAGGATAGTCAACGCGAGCGGCAGCCGGAGCGGCCTTCGACTGGGTGGGAACGATGGTGGAAACGGCAGCGCCTGCAGCGGCAAAACCTGCGCCGCCCAGGAATTTTCGGCGGCCAGCATCGACCATGCGATCGCATCGCGGCATGGGTCTCTCCTCGGATGCGCCGATACGCCTATCGGCGGGTTTCCTCAGTTCTTAGCCGGTACGCCTACCGACCCGAGATGCCCCGCGGCATTTTGGCTCTGAGCCGATGCTCAAGAAACTGACCTGTCGAGACATCTCGACATATTCAATAATGGAAATCTTCTGGCTTGTCATCCCTTAGCCGGGGTACAACTCGTAAAAATCTGAATCATGCGAGTCCGAGCACATGCGCAAACCCTTGCTGGCGGTAGCCAGCCACGCCAGTTCTGTTTCCTCCGGCAAGCAACTCACTGAAGCTCATGCAATTTCGGCGCTGGCTGCCCTGGCACAATCGACCCGGCTGGCCATTTTCAAGCTCCTTATCAAACATGAGCCCGTTGGAATTACGGCCGGCGTGATCGCCGAGACGATCGGCGCACCGCACAATACTCTTTCCACGCATCTTGCCATTCTGGTGCGAGCAGGACTGTTGCGCGCCACCCGCGACGGTCGGACGATCGTCTATCGCTCGGATGTCACCGGAATGCAGTCGCTCTTGCAATTCCTGGTCAATGACTGCTGTGACGGCCACCCCGAACTTTGCAATCTCTTGGCAGGCGCCCAGAGCAGCTGCTGTGCCCCCTCACCGGTGAAAGTGGCTGCTGCCCGCAAGTCGCTGGCCGTGCGACCCGGGCCGCGTCCGCGCAAGAAATAGCGTCATTCCGTTGTCACCGAAGCCCGCCTAAAAAGAATGGTGGGCCTTTCCTTCTAATGATATATGTCCTAATGTCTCGAAATGTCGAGACGATCCGATGAAGTCGCCGCCCTAGTCACCCGTTTGGCCGCTCTGGGCCAGACGACCCGGTTGGCAGTGGTCCGCAGCCTCCTGAAAGCACATCCCGACGGGATCAACGCCGGCGACATCGCTCGGCTTTGCGATGTCGCCCATAACACGCTGTCGGCACATCTCAACGTGCTCACGAACGCCGGCCTCGTCACGGTCGAGCGGCGCGGCCGCGAGATGAACTACCGCGTCGAGCTAAAGAGATTACGAAGTCTCGTGAAATCTCTCGCCAAAGACTGCGGCGATGTGGTGCTGGTCTCAGCCGACGAATCTGACGACACGAGCGTAACGGAGCGCTTCATGAATCCCGCCTTCAACGTCCTATTCCTCTGTACTCACAACTCGGCGCGGTCGATTATGGCGGAAGCGCTACTCGAAAAACTCGGCCGCGGACAATTTCGCGCCTATTCGGCCGGCGCCGACCCGGCGCAAGAGCCGCTTCCCGAGGTGATCGAGCGCCTCAAGGCTATGGGACACGACACTTCGCAATTGCGGTGCAAATCATGGAACGAGTTCAAGGGGCCGGATGCGCCGCGCATGGATTTCATTATTGCCCTGTGCGACGTCCCGCACGGGCAATTCTGCCCCGATCTCGCTGGCCAGTATGTTACCGGCGCGTGGCCCTTGCCGGATCCGGCCGCGTTCCAGGGATCGGCAACCGAGCGGACAACTCTACTGAATGAGCTTTATGCGATGATCCGGCGCCGCATCGAGATTTTCACCAGCCTTCCCTTCCGGTCACTGGACCGGATGGCGCTCAAGGCGCGGCTGGACGAGATCGGCGATACGACCAAGGTTGCCCCCTAAGGACGAAACGATGAGAGTTGGCATCAACGGCATGGGCCGCATCGGGCGGCTCGCCCTTCGATCGGCATTTGGTGGCATTTATCGGCCGGAGAGCGATCCACGTGCCGGAAACCGACTTGATGTCGTCCACGTCAACGAACTGAAGGGCGGCATTGAAGCGACCGCGCATCTACTCGAGTTCGACAGCCTGCATGGCCGCTGGAACACGCCGATCGGAATTGACAGTGGCAACGCGATCACAATTGCGAACAAGCGGCTTGGCTTCACCGAGGCCGCGTCCCCGGCCGACATTCCCTGGGGCGATCTCGGCTGCGACGTCGTGCTGGAATGCACCGGCAAGTTTCTCAAACAAGAACAGTTGCAGGGCTACTTCGATCGCGGCGCCAAGCACGTGATTGTCGCCGCGCCCGTCAAGGACGGCAGCGCCCTGAACATTGTAGTTGGAGTCAACGACAAGCTCTATGACCCGCCGAAGCACAAACTGCTGACAGCGGCGTCTTGCACGACCAACTGCCTCGCGCCTGTTGTGAAAGTGATCCATGAGGCGATCGGCATCCGGCATGGACAAATCACAACCATCCACGACCCCACCAATACCAATGTCGTGGTCGATGCGCCGCACAAAGATTTGCGCCGCGCCCGATCCGCGATGCTCTCCTTGCAACCCACGACCACGGGAAGCGCCACCGCGATCGCGTTGATCTATCCAGAGCTCAAAGGCAAACTGAACGGCCACGCCGTACGCGCGCCGGTTCTCAATGCAAGCCTCACCGATTGCGTTTTCGAAGTTGCGCGCAAGACGACGGCAGAAGAAGTTAACGCGCTGTTCAAGGTAGCGGCAGAAGGCGAACTGGCGGGAATCCTGGGCTTCGAGACCCGCCCCTTGGTCTCGGCAGACTTCAACAACGACTCGCGCAGCTCGATCGTCGACGCCGCCAGCACCATGGTCACCGACGAGACGCTGCTGAAGATTTATGCTTGGTATGACAACGAAATCGGGTACGCCTGCCGGATGGTGGACTTGGCCAATATCGTAGAGGAGCGCGGGCTATGACAGCACAAACGCGCAACTACCTGATCGTTACGGCTTCCTATTGGGGGTTCACGCTCACCGACGGCGCGCTGCGCATGTTGGTGCTGTTTCATTTCTACCGCCTTGGCTACACGCCGTTCACCCTCGCCTTCATGTTCCTGCTGTATGAAGCGGCCGGCATCGTCGCCAATGTCGGCGGAGGCTATTTTGCGTCGCGCTATGGCATTCCGCGCATGCTGGCGGTCGGCCAGATCCTGCAGATTTTTGGTCTCGTGATACTCTCACTCCTCAACGAAGGTTGGAGCGCAGCACTGTCGGTCACCTGGGTCATAGGGGCTCAAGGCATCGCGGGCGTCGCCAAGGACATCACAAAAACCGCCTCGAAGTCCGCGATCAAGGCGACCTCGGCCGAAGGCAACGGCCAGCTCTTCAAATGGGTGGCCTGGTTCACCGGCTCCAAGAACGCCATGAAGGGCATAGGTTTCTTCCTTGGCGGGTTGATGCTTGAAGTCATCGGTTTCCGTCCAGCGCTATGGGTGATGGCAGCCCTCATCGCCGCTATCTTCGTGGCCGGCTTGATGTTGTTGCCGCGACAACTCGGCAAGGCAAAATCCTCCAAGACCATGCGCGAGTTGTTCGCCAAGACGCGCAGCATCAACCTGCTGGCCGCAGCGCGCATTCTCATGTTCGGGGCGCGCGACGTGTGGTTTGTCGTTGGCCTGCCGGTCTTTCTCTATGCCCACGGTTGGTGGTTTTTGCAGGTCGCCGGCTTTCTTGCCGCCTGGACGATCGTCTATGGGGGCATTCAGGCCGTCGCGCCCTCACTCGTCACGCGTAGCCCGGATGGATTAAGCCGTGAAATTCCTGCGGCACGCCTGTGGGCCGCGATTTTGGCGGCGGTGCCGATCCTGCTTGCCGTTTTGATGCGAACGCCCGACCTTCCGCGGCCAGAGCTGGTGCTCGTGACTGGTCTGGCGTTGTTCGGCCTGCCCTTTGCAGTCAACTCCTCGCTGCATTCCTATCTGATCCTGGCCTATGCAGGTTCGGAGAAGGCGGCTGAGGATGTCGGCTTCTATTATGCGGCGAATGCAGCGGGTCGGTTACTCGGCATCATCCTTTCGGGCCTGCTCTATCAGCTCGCGGGTATTGAGGGCTGCCTGATCGGCTCCGCCGTCATGCTGCTCGCCTGCTGTGCCATCACTTTTGCTTTGCCGACCGCCCCGGAGCAGGTCGGGCTTCAGCAATCGGCGGTCTGATCGGACGGCCGCCGCGAAAGATCCAGCGCTCTCAGGCGCGCCGAACCCTTTGCGGGATAGCGCTCCTGTTATCGGCGCCTAACTTCTTGGTGCGCGGGCTCACGCGGCCCCGACGGTGGTCCACGAGCATCGCTTTGGATTTGTTGGTCATAGCTTGGTCGGCCTGATTGCCGGTGCCATTAGCGGATACTTCTTGCAGAAGATCGTCATGACAACGGTCACCGCGACCGGCGACGCGATGCCCATGACGGCTCTGGAAGCAGGGGTCTATCAAGCCTTCGCTGGGGCCATAATCGGCGCTCTCACGATGATGGTTGTCGGCTTCGTTCGTTACGAGATGACAAATCCCCAAGCAAGTGACTCCGAAAGGGCGTCACCATGAAACTGGGATTGTTACAAATTGGGCTTGCTGCCACGCTGCTCACATTCCCCGCTTTGGCCATCGATCCGAGTCTAGCTCCCCATCAAAAAGCCGATGGGATCTCGGGACGGATCAAATCGGTTGGCTCTGACACCCTGATCAACGAAATGAACCGTTGGAGCAGAGGCTTCATGGCCTTATACCCGGACGCGAAGATCAGGACCGACGGTCAGGGCTCGGCAACAGCGCCTCCGGCTTTGATAGCAGGCATGGCACAATTCGGACCGATGTCTCGACCGATGACGACGGAAGAGAGTGCGGAGTTGGAAAAGAAAGGGAGCAAGCGGCCAGATCGCAAAGTGTTATGCTGCATTCGCGAGAGAATTGCGGGAGTCACATAAATCGATCAATGGGAACGAGACGGTCCCCATGCACGAGACGCGTTGCTTGCGACCCGCGTCTGACTAGTTGTCGCTGCCTATCGTATTTTGCAAGCTATCGAGCGAATGCGGGCCGGCCGAGCGCGAGCTTCTATAGAATGCGCCAGCTCGGCTCGTCCTGACAACGTGCGCAAGCCTGGTCAAACAATATCGTCGCCTCGGTCGGCTAGGCCGCTGCCCGGGTCGCCGTCGCGCGGAGCTCGAGATATGTCGATGTCTCTCGGAATATCGTGCAGCAGCGTACGTCCCTGCGCCATCCGTCGGCCCAAAGCCTTCACGAAACCCTCAAATCGTTCCCTTCCCTTGGCCTGGGCGGCTGCCTGCGCATCTGTCGGGAGCTGCGGTGTGACCGCGAGCCAGAAGCGAACGAACATCGCGAGCGTTTCAGTCGCAATGGAGAGATCGCGCTCGAGCCGTTGGATCTGGCGCGAAAGGCGATCAAGCCTTCGGGTGATGGCGGCTTCGGTGCGATCGGGGCCGTCGGGCGACAGGAATGACGTGACTGCGGCCTCGACGATGGAAGAGCGCGAGAGCCTCTTGCGGTCCGCTAAATCGATGAGCTGCCGCAATAGTTCGGGCGGGAAATAGACGTTCATCCGCGTTCGCATACCGCCCCTCACAAAGCCATGCCGTCATCGGGATCCATCGCGGCCTGACGTGCGGCAGCGGTGAAGGAGCGCTGCAGTGCAGCGGTGCAGACCGTTTTCCGGTCGCGTTCGTCGTCGAGCAGCGCGAATTCCGCCACCGGCGCAGGCTCTTCCCGCGTGATCGCCTCGTACTCGGGGAGCTCTGGCTCGCGACGAATGCCGGAATTGGCGGTGTCGGCCTGTTTGGCGACAACGCCCAGGGATCGCGCATCATGCGACGGCGGCAAAGCGGCCCAGTCGGCGGTCGACGCCACTTTGCATGTTGCAGCGTCGTCACGCAGCGAAGCCGGAGTCGGCGACGGAAGCACCCGCGCAGCCAGCCGACGGTCCTTAAAGTAGCGCACCTTCCTCGCACGGATCGGTGGCGTGCCGGATACGAGCAGCAGCTCATCGGGGGGCGGCAATTGCATGACTTCGCCTGCGGTGAGCAACGGCCGGGCCGTCTCCTGGCGAGATACCATGAGATGGCCGAGCCAAGGCGATAGCCTGTGGCCAGCGTAGTTTTTCATGGCGCGCAGCTCGGTTGCAATGCCAAGCGCGTCCGAGAGACGTTTGGCGGTTCGCTCGTCGTTTGCGGCAAACGCCACGCGCACATGGCAGTTGTCCAGGATCGAGTTGTTCTGGCCATACGCTTTCTCGATCTGATTGAGCGATTGGGCGATGAGAAAGCTCTTCAACCCGTAGCCCGCCATGAAGGCGAGCGCGGTTTCGAAGAAATCGAGACGGCCAAGGGCGGGGAACTCGTCGAGCATTAACAGCAGGCGATGGCGACTTGATTTGGCGAACAGATCCTCGGTCAAACGCCGTCCGATCTGGTTGAGGATCAGCCGGATCAGCGGCCTGGTCCTGCCGATGTCCGACGGCGGAACGACGAGGTAAAGCGTCGCCGGACGATCGGTACCAACGAGATCCGCGATGCACCAGTCGCAGCGGTTTGTCACTTTGGCGATAATCGGATCGCGGTAGAGGCCAAGGAACGACATGGCCGTCGAAAGCACACCGGAGCGCTCATTCTCGCTCTTGTTGCTGAGCTCGCGCGCAGCCGAGGCGACAACCGGGTGCGGCCGATCGCCAAGATGCAACGTCGTCATCATGCCATGGAGCGTGGCCTCGATTGGCCTGCGGGGATCCGACAGGAAATTGGCGACGCCGGCGAGCGTCTTGTCCGGTTCGGCGTAGAGTACATGAAGGATACTGCCGACCAGAAGCGAATGGCTGGTCTTTTCCCAATGGTTGCGCCTGTCCAATGCGCCTTCCGGATCGACCAGGATATCGGCGATATTCTGCACGTCACGCACTTCGTGGTCGCCACGTCGCACTTCGAGTAGCGGATTATAGGCAGAGGACTCTGGATTGGTCGGGTCGAACAGCAGCACGCGGCCGAAGCGCGCGCGCCAACCGGCCGTCAGATGAAAGTTCTCGCCCTTGATGTCGTGAACGATGCAGCTCGCTGGCCAAGTGAGAAGCGTCGGCACGACGAGGCCGACGCCCTTGCCGCTTCGCGTGGGGGCGAAACACAAGACATGCTCGGGGCCGTGATGGCGCAAATACCGCCGGCCCAGCTCACCGAGGATCACGCCGTCGGCGCCGAGCAGGCCTGCCGCGCGAATTTCCGCTTCGGTTGCCCAGCGCGCGGAGCCATAGGTGTGGGCTTCCCTCGCCTCGCGTGCTCGCCACACCGACATGGCGATCGCAATAATGACGGCGGCGAGGCCTCCGGACGCCGCGATCAAGCCGCCTTCGACGAAGATGCGCGGCGCGTAGGCGTCGAACGCAAACCACCACCAGAAGAAGGCCGGTGGAGGGTAAAGCGGCAGGCTTGCGATGTGCATCCAGGGCTGGCCGAGTTCGGGCTGATAGCCGAGACGCCAGGCCGTCCATTGGGTCGCGGTCCAAATGGTCAAGAGCACGACGACGAAAACGGTCGCGATCTGCCCCCAGAGCACTCTTGTTGCGGGCACGGCTTCGATCCTGAGCAAAAGGCAGCCTAAGAAAACGGCGCGGCAGGACGAATGCAAGGAGATCCGGCTCCAGATCGCAGGATCGGTTAAGTTCGAGCGCAAATACTGATCTTCGATAGCTCCGGTGTAATTGAACGGCTCGTTCAACAATGGCCGTGAAACAGTGTCTTGTTCACCTATCCGTTGCATCCGACGAGATCGTTGTTGCGGCCTGGGCCGTTCTGGTTCTACGTGCGGCGTTGGCGGCCTCTCAGCTTCGCCGGTTGCGGGCGATAAGAGCAGCGGCAGACATCAATGGAAGCGGGGCCGCCTCATAGCCCCAACCCTCTGTTTCGCCCGAAGGTCCAATCAACGCCGCCGTCCGATCTTGCAATGCCCCCGACCTGACGGCCGCGTTGCCGCTCCAAGGATGGCGACCACGGCAGCAGGCTGAACCCCAGGCCATCGTCGAGCATGGCAAAGCGACCGGAGCTGAGACTGAGCCGGCGCTGATAGATGCCGCCCACCTGGTTGCCGCTCTGCGTTGGACGGTACAATCGGTTGAGCTCGACGGCGAGTCGTGCCCCTTCCGCATCAAGCTCGCGTCGTCGCAGCGTATCGAGCAGATTGTGCGCGAAGATCACGCGCTGTCCCTGCCGGCGGGCCAAACCCTCGTCGATCAGACGCTCGATGCGGGCATTGACCGCAGTCCGCGCCTCCGCCCCGAAGCCGCCGTGGGCGAACGATGCGTCGTCATTGCTGACGAGGCGATGATCGAGCCAGGTCGCGCCCGGGGCCGTCACCTGATGTGCAAGGTCGCTGTCGGAGCGGGACACTAGGAGGAGCGTCGGCGCCCGTTCTTGTGGGCCGCCGAACCGCCGCACCTCGACAATACCGCCCTCCGGCGCGGAGTGTTCCAGCGCATCGAGACCTCTGAATCTAACATGATGCACACGCCCGTCGACGCCGTCGATTACGGCGTAGGCCTCGCCGTTCAATTCGTCGTAGAGCCCCTTCTCCAGCAAGCGGCCAACGATCGGCGTTGTTGCCGCGCCGCCCTCGATCACGTAGTCGCCGGGTGGCCGTTCCAGGCCGCGCCCGGCGAGCGCATTGTGCATGGTCTTGATGATGTCGCCCCGAACGGCAAGATCGCGCAAGATTGGCTCGGCATCCGGGCTGATCGTCCACCGACTTGGACCGGCGGGCGATGCGAGCCCCATCCGCTCAAGGCGCTGCAGCCGGCCGACCATGAGGCGGCGGATCTGCGGATCACCGGCCCCAGTTTCGGTGGGCCTGAGATCGATGGCTCCGGTCTCATCGGCCTCAAGCCTGATCGCAGTATCAAGCTTGGTCCAGCGCTCGGCCTCGACGTCCCGTTCCAGCGCCGATTGGATCTCCTGTTCAGGCTTAGGGCCCAGCTCAAGCGACACGAGATCCTCGGCCCTCGACCGCAGGCCACGGCTAACGTAGTCGCGCGCGATGACAAGGTCGCCGCCGTTGTCCGCAACGCCGCGCACGAGCAGATGGACGTGAGGATTATCCGTGTTCCAGTGATCGATCGCGATCCAATCGAGGCGCGTGCCGAGATCGGTCTGCATCTGGGTCGCAACATCACGGGTGAAGGCGCGAAGGTCGGTCATCTCGCCGGCGTCCTCCGGTGAAATGATGAAACGGAAGTGATGCCGGTCATCCCCGCAGCGCTCCGCGAATGCGTTGCCGTCGGCATCCTCGCCTGTGGCATCGAACATTCGGCCGGGCGCGCCGTCGCGGGTCACGCCGTCGCGCTTGAGATATGATAGGTGCGCGGTTAGCGGCGCGCTCCGGGCACCGCGGGAACCGCCTCGCACGATACGCGCCTTGACGATCACGCGGCGCTGCGGACTGAACAGCCGGCTGCGGCTGAACGCCGTCCGGCCGCGGCCGAAGCCTGAGCGGCCACAGGCCGTCAAACGGCGCCCGCCCACCTCCCCGCTCCCGGCCTTCTTCGCCGCACGAAGGACGTGGTGCACGAATGGTTTTGGTTTTCCCACGCGGCGGTCCCGTATACGGCCCACACGAACATGCACGTCATCATCGCGCTCGCTCATTTGCCGGCCCTTTCGAAGAGCGGCAGCGCGCGAGTGCCGAAATCGACGTTGCTATCATTGCTCTTTCGTCTTCGCGCGGCACGCGCGCCGACCGACGTCCCCGCAAGGAGACAAGCCGTGTCAATGGCTTGTCGACCGCGCGGGGGCACGATTTTTATCTTGCTATAGGTCGGTCGGCTGCCGCTGGTTCTCAGGGCCCAACTTCCAAGCCAAGAGACTCTCGGTACTCGCGGTGATTTGCGACAATATGCGGTTCGGCCCATTGCAGTGGATCCTCCAATAGCGCCTGCCCGAACACGTCGGCTGGTAGCCGATTCATTGCTAAAGAGCCGCCGCGACTTGGCAGTTGACTCGCAAAGCCCCCACTGTTTGCGAGCGAAGTGAGCGTTTGCGATAGCGATCGTTACCCGAAGGGCCGAGACACCCGTAGGGTGGCTCGGTGAGGAGCGAAGCGACGAGTAGAGCGCGGGCCGAAGGCATCGCCCGTATGCCATAAGCACGTTAATGATGCAGGCTTGGCTGCGGATCGTCACGTCATTCCTTCGCTACTTGCTGTGCGCTTCTCGCTTGTTGGTGAAGAGGCGGCCGGGAGGCGGAACGAGCGCGGAAAGATCGGCGACCGTTCGGTCGTTGCGCGCGAAACTCGCCTGCGGCGTGAACGCCGAGCGACTGACGCCCGAGACGCCTGCCCGCTGCTCAACGAACAACGGCGCTTGCTGCCAGGAGACGTGATCGATGGTGAGGGAACGATCGTCAGCGACAGATCCACCCGACAGCAGCGGCGCAAGCTTGGCGACGTAGGTCACCGTCTCGTCGGGCAGCGGCCGGCCTGTCGCCAGATGGTCCTCGTAGCGTTGCGGGCCGGCATTGTAGGCAGCAACGAATCCTTCCGTGCCGAAGCGTTCGCGCATGTCGCGGAGATACGCCGTACCAGCGACGATGTTGTCATGAGGGTCTGTGGGATCTGCGCCGAGACCGTAGCGAACACGCAATTCTGCGTAGGTGTCGGGCATGAGTTGCATCAGGCCGACCGCGCCTTCTGGCGACAGAGCCTTGGGATTGCCTTTGCTCTCGACCTGGATGACGGCGCGGATCCAGGACGCCGGCACCGAGAAACGGCTTGCTGCTTCGTCGATGAACGACTGCCACGAAACGGCGACCTCGGCCGACGCCGTGGATGCAGGTTCGGCACGCGCCGAAACGGGAAATGAGGTCACGACGGAGGCCGCGGCGATGATGCCGAAACGGCCAAGCCGCCGCGCCATCAGTGTGATCACGTCTGTCGCCGTGACGGACGGGTCCAGCTCAGATGGAAGATGTCGCCGTCGCGCTCGAGATGGAACAGGTTGGCGCGGATCGGGTGTGCGAAGGACGGATCATCGACAACGAGCGCAATGTAGTCGCCTGCCCGCTCGCCGGTGCGCTTCCAGCCAGCGCCGATCTCCACTTCGCCCGTGAGCACGCGATAATCCGGGGCATTTTCGGTGTCGCTTGCGACCGCCGGGATGATGTCGATCTCGCGGTCGAGCGTCAGCGTCCGGACTGTACCCTTATATCCATCGTTCTTGCGCTTGAAGATGCCGATATGAGTCATGATTTGCTCCGTGTTGGGGTTACAGGGTGAAAGATCAGCGTGCGGCCGCGCGCCAGACGAACCGGCCGTCGCCGGCTTCGTCGGTCCACAGCGGGACGGCGCGTGCGACGACCGCCGTCATCGGTAACGGACCGAAATAGCGGCCGTCGAAACTGTCAGGTTCGTCCCAGTTCATAAGAAAGACTTCGTCGTTCCCGATGACGTGGCAGCCTTGCCAGCTTGGTAGGGGGCGGCCGCGGCCGTCGTGCTCGCGGGCTGGCGCAGCGGCTATGCCGTCAACGTTGATTTGGGTGCCGATCCGACACACGGTCTGGCCGGAAAGGGCGAAGATGCGCTTGAGCAACGGCACGCCGCGAGGCAGATAGCCGCCACGATCCAGGAGCGAGGCGAGCGGTTCCGGCGGTCGCACGACCACAAGTGTGGTGATGCGCGGACAGTTCGGTGGTTCGACCGCGTACAGTCCGCGGGGCACACTTGGCGTGAGATTCCAGACATATTGGGGGATGTCCTGATGTCTGGCCGTTGCCGTGATCGCAGCAATGGCCAGCAATCCGATCACGAGCGGTGCGGGCCGGGCCGTCACGGCACGATCCTGCGGCGCTTCAGCCAGGCACGGTGCCGGCTGAGCGTATAGGCGCGCGGTCTTTCGCCGACGATGAGACGGTTGTGAACGTGTCGCCAGTGATCTGGAGCGGCATCGGCCGGATCGATGCCGAGCGCCTCGACGGCGTCTATGGCCTGCAACACGCGTTCGACCTTTGGCCAACTTTTGATCGACAGGAAGATTTCGCCACCCGGCTGCATGAACGGCGCAGTGGTGCAGCGTTCGCCGGGCGCGACGGCGCGCAGAATATCGATCTCGGAGGAGATGGTTCCGTAGGTGTTGCCCGTCCAGCGGACGACTGCGAAGATGGCGTTCGGCGCGAATGAAACGCAGCGGCGATGACGATCAAGGCGGAGGCTCGCCATGGGCCGGCCGAAACGGATGCGCTGTTCGACGCGCTTGGCCAACCATGTCAGCTCGACATGCGTCAGCCGGTCAGGTGCCGGATCGGCGAATTGGTGGAAGAAACCGCCGGCCGTCATTGAACTCGCCCTCTGCCCGATCGGTGAGCCGCAAGCCGCCCCAAGCCAGGCACCGGCTTGGCAGCATGAATTACGCCATTTCCCTGATCGGACGTGGATTGGCGCAAGCCGACATCGGCCCAGGCTTGGACGTCTTCGATCGTATAAACGACCCGGCCGCCGAGCTTCCGGTAGCGTGGGCCGGTGCCATGCGTGCGATGTTTCTCCAGCGTGCGGTTGGAGACGCCAAGCATGCGGGCGACTTCAGGAGTCCTAAGGTAGCGCGGAGACGGAGAGACTTTGTCGCCCATGGGATACATCCGGCTTAAGTTGGCCGTCTTGGCTCATCGACGGCGTGACGGGCGCACCATCGCGTATTTCGGGCAGCGACAAGGATGACGAAGATAGATAGACGCAAACTGTCCATCCCCCTCAAGCGACGGCCGTTGCTCGGCTAGGATTGTTGAATTGCGGCCCGAGGAGGAGGAATAGCGGGGGCGATCTTTCGCCTCATCCGCCGCAGCCTCCTGGGTGGAAGCTGCCCATCGATCCTGACGACGAGATTCCGTGGCCCGTCAGCGCCTCGTTGTTGCGGTAATTCGATATACTATCGCAGGGGCTTTAATGGAGAACGTAGCGATGGCGAAGGAACTTGACTGGCCCGGGCTTGTCGATCGGATCGAGATTAGCGAGTCGGCCGGGATCACAGTTGAGCAGATCGATGACGAGATCACGGTCGCCATCGCGAGCGTTGTCTGCGTCCATTTTGAGGTAACGGCGGATCAGGCGCTCAAGCTATCCCGCGCACTGGCGGTGGCCGCAGACAACGCGGCTAAATTCCTTGCGTCAACGGAGACCTAACAATACGGCCGCGAGCCTCTGGTGACCAAGCACCCCGATCATGGAGTGCCCGGCTAATCGCCCCTGAGCAAATCGCGATAGCCGCCGCGCATGCGGCGAATTGCATCTCTGACCAGACGGATGATTTGGGCGCGGCGCGGCGATGTCAGCCATTCGCGGCGAGACTGCCCGCGGACGAGCGGGTCGAGCAACACAGCCGCTATCTCGCGATAGCTTGCATGCTGCTGCCAGCCGTCTAGCGCGCGTAGCATCAGGATCAGCCGTCGCCGCTGCTGAGCGGTGAGCGGCGCGACCGGCGGCGGCGTCGATCCGGTCAAGCTCAGCCAGAGATGCAATGCGGCTTCGACGCGCTGGGGCATATGTGCGTCAAAGGGAATAACAGCTGCAAACGGTGCAGTCGGCGGGGCATCAGCAAGCATCCAAAGCTGGCGGTTGCCGCCATGCTCGCGCAGCAAGACATGGCGGCCGTCCGGCCGGCTGGCAACAAATGCTGCCGGCGGAAGCTGCTTAAATGTCAGAGAGCTCACGGATTCGAGCGGCGACGTGATCAGGATGACCGCCGCCGGCAGGATGTTTGGATCCCAGAGCGTGGACGCTTGATCGCTACGCTGCCGGGGATCACTCGGAAAAGTTCAGGCCCCAGCGCTTTGCCAGCGCCAGAGCCACCTCCTGGTCGCTCGGCGCTTGGCTCTGCAAAAGCAGACTCATCTGTCGATAGTCTTGACGGTATAGCGGGTCGCGTCTCAGAAACTCCCAGGCAAATCCTGACCGCTGTACATCGTCCAAATAGTCGGTGGATTCTTGCGACCGCCACCCTGCTCCGTCTGGCATGCGATAATCCCCACGATACGCAAACGCATGCCCCCAATCCTAGGTAGAATTATTTGGAACAGCCGCAAAGCTTAGAAGTACCCGGCCACGCAACACGTGTTGCAGCGCTCCTGCTATGAAGGATGAGAGATCAAACGGGCGTCACAAAAAACCGTTGAACTCTCAGTTCATTACGACGAGCGTCGAACGAGGTCGCGATAGCCGGTCCGGCTCATCCAGCGTGCGCGTGCAAGATGGCTGTCATGCACGCTGCGCGCGCGATCAGGCTCACGCTGAGGATCGAGGCCGAAGACGATGTACACGACCTCGCGCCAGTCGGCTCCTTCTTCTGCGGCGTCCAGGAGCCGCAGGTAAGTCTTCAGGTGGCGCTCGTCATAGGGCGTCACATGCGGCGAGTCTGGGGGATGATCGTCGAAGGCGGGTATGGTCATAGGCAAGTCCGGCCTCCTTCAATGCCGAACGTAGCACAATCTTGCTTGGAGCTGAGAATAGTCAGGGGACTTATACACTGCCTCACGACCTTGGCGTCGACTCGCTGGTTGCTTTGCGGCTCTACCTATCCGCCTGCCTAAACGGTATTGCCGGTTTTCCCACCCCATTTTGTCGATTTAAAGCGGTGGGTCAATAAGCAACAGGCAGCCCATTCTGGCACATGGACTGGCGCCAGGTTGTTGCAGCGAATTTGCGGAGGATTCGGCAGGAGCGTGGAGTCTCGCAGGAGACGCTCGCATATGAAGCAGACGTCAATCGCACCTACATCAGCAAGCTTGAAAAGGGGGAGCCGTGGGTCGGCCTTAAAATCTTGGTAAAGTTGTCGGACGTCCTGGGGGTTGAGCCGACCGATTTCCTTCGGCGGCCTGCTAAAAAGGCCAAATAGCCGATCTCAACGAGGCCATTGCCACTGTCACAGCTTAGCAGCCGGTAAACCGTAGATCTGGTCCATCGCCGATTTCGCGCAGATACTCGACACCGAGGGATGCAAGTTTGTCAGTATCGCGCCTGCCGAAAGGAAAGCAGTTCAACGTGGCCATAGAGTTTGTTGCGCAGTTCAAGCCTTCTAAAGGCGTATAGTTCAGCTTCGACCTCGATGATCGGTCCGCGGAAATTGATCCAGCCGGCGAAAGCAAAACCCGGCGGCACGGCATAGACCGCTCGCTAGGCTTCACTGCATAAGGGATGCGATTGGCTGGGCAGACGAGCATCGGTGACGATTTCGTCCGGCGCGCAGTCCCAATTGGCGAGACGGGAAAATGCCCCGCCCGGACCAGCCGGACGGGGCATCCTGCGCCGGTCAGTCGCCGCCGCGGCGACCGTTGGGGCGAGACCAGATCAACGTGTGGGTCTTGCCGCCCTCGTCCTCGATCAGGTTCGCGTAGATCGGACCCGTGAAGCTTGGGTCGTCGAGCTTGACCGAGAGGTACGAGCGACCTTCGTTGGATCGCTTCGCCCAGGCGGCTCCGATCTCGACTCTTCCGACGAAGGCCCGGTGGGTCGGCGCGTTCTCGTTGCTGCTCGCGGCTTCCTCGACCAGGCGGACGTTCTTGGCCTTGAGACTGAGGGTGACGAGCTCGCCGGTGAAGCCCTGCTCGGTCTTGGTGAAGGTGCCGATGTTCGCCATTGTAGTTCTCCTTGCTCTGTTTCCGAGCCGCGACCATCGCGGTCTCGATGGCGACCGAAAGGCCGGAGACGAGCGACGCCGCATCCTTCAGGACCGCAGCGCAGCGGAGGATGCCGGCGGGCAACTTTCTTGGTTCGCGCGAGGAATGGGCGAAGCCCAGGGGAAGAAAGTTGAACGCCGGCATTGCGGCTAGGCGATCGAGGCGCAGCCGATGTCCGGCTAAGGTCAGGCCATCGTAGACGTGAATGGACGCGCTTCTCGGAACAGGGAGTTTCGAAGGAGAATTGGCGAACATGGCATTGACGCCAGGAGAAGCCGGCGACGGCAATCGTCACCCTCTTGCGTCAGGCGTGGACGTTCGGCGCGCGAGGAAAGCAAGAGGCGGAAGGCATCACCATCGACCCTTGAAGGAAAGTAGATTTTGCGCCGCGGGCGATCGAGCAAGAAGGCATCCCATGCGCCTCGGTCATAATCCACACCCAGGCGATAACGCTTGAGCACACCGAGCGAGGTCGGCGGCGCGGATCCAATGCGTGGTGTTGTGGCGCCTTACCTTCACGCTTGCGCCGGGCGGCGCTGATTGTCGTCACTGGTAGGCGGTAGCGTTGCGGCAAGTCTTTGCCAGGCGATCGCGCCAATTAACATTGCCCCAACGATCGCAAAGGCCTGACGCCATCCTTCGGATGCCGAAGCCAAGCCGAACAGAGTGGACGTCAGGGAATAACCTGCGACGGCGGCTGGGGCCGCGAAGACCAATGCGATCGCGCCGCGCAGGAGTGGCCTCCGCGCCTGCGCGAACGCCGCGCGCCCCACGATCAGAACCAGCACGCCGGCACCGACCCCGAGCACGATGCCGCCGAGTGCGCCGGCTCCGGCCTCCTCTGCATGGAGGCCGACGAAGGCGCCGACAAGAAACGGCAATGTATAGATGGCCGCGCCGTAGAGCAGCCAACAGAAGAAACCTACTCCGACGAGGACGGAAAGTGCGGCCATGGTGGATGGCTCCATTTTTTGGACACGAATGATGCGCGCCTCCCACCACCACCTCGGCGCGAGCGAAGTGTAACCGATCGTAGACGCTCTCGGAATCAAAATTAAAGGTGAAGCAAGCTTCTTGCGATCATACCGCTGATGGTGTGGATTCACGCGGCGAAACGACGCCGTCAATCTGGAAGAAACATCCAGATGGCGATTGATGTCGGCGCTATCGCCGACATAGCGTTTGCTGGTAGGCCTGCTGGCAAATGGGAGAACGGCGCTCACGCGCCGTCCTCGCCGATCTTCCAAACGGGGATGCCGAGGTGGCGGGCCTTGTCGGCGAGATTGGCCTGGATGCCGCTACCGGGGGTTACCAGCACCCCGATGGGCAGTGCTTCGAGCATGGCATCGTTGCGTTTGAACGGGGCTGACTTGCCCTTCGCCCAATCGGGCTTGAAGGCGATCTGCGACACCTTGCGGTGATCGGCCCAGCGCGATGCGATGCGCTCTGCGCCCTTCGGGCTGCCGCCGTGCAAGAGCACCATGTTAGGATGTTTGGCCCGGACCTGGTCGAGCTTGTCCCAGATCAGACGATGATCGTTGAAGTCGAGCCCGCCGGTGAAGGCGATCTTCGAACCGGGAGGAAGCATGACTTCGGTCTCGGCCCGGCGCTTTGCGGCGATGAAGTCTCGGCTGTCGATCAGCGCAGCCGTCATGGTGCGATGGCTGACTTTCGATCCGGTGCGCGGCTGCCAGTGTGATCCGGTGTGCTTGGCGAAATGCTCCGCGGCCTGGTCGCGGAAGTATTCCATCACGTTGCGTCGTTCGATCAACGTCAGGCCTTGAGCGATGAGGCGTTCGAGCTCGACGGATCGGATTTCGGAGCCGTCCTGCTCGTGCTGGCTGCGCCGTTGCGCCTGTTCGTTGCTGTCGAGTTCGCGTTCGATGCGTGCGGTCGCGCGGTGAAACAAATGGACCGTCGACCACAGGAGATCGTCGAGGTCTGGCTCGAGCCTGGTGTCGCGCAGGCTGACGATTAGCGCGTCGAAGATGTCGGCGATGGCGCCTCCGATGAGTCGGCCTTCGGGCAGTGGCCTTGGATCGGGTTCGTCCTGGAACGGACGGTACCCGTGGAGTTGCAGTTCGGCGATCGCGTGGTCAGTGGCAGAGGAAGCGGTGTCGTCGTGGTCGGTCGTCATGGCGGTGCTCCTTGATCGGATCGGCCGCGCCCACCGCGGCCTTCACGGCGACCAAGGGCGGCGGGCGGACCGGACCGGCACCGCGCAAGCGGCCGGAGCGAAGCGGAGGATGGCGGCGCGCGGCTATTTTGCTTCGCGATGCAAAGCGTGCGTCGTCCCGCGGACTATGTGAGCAGTCATTCGTGGGCGCGCGGCGGAAAATAGCCGCGCGCCGCCATTGAGGGGCCGGGCCGCTTGCCGCAAAACGTCGCCTCTCAAGAAGGCCGGCTGCGCGGCCCTTTTCGGATGGAGAACCGCTGCACGAACCTCACGCGCCTCTCCGTAGCCGCCTTAGCTGATCTGATCGGCCACCAACATGAAGCGCGCGACGTCCTGCGGGAGGAGCTGGATTCGGACTGCAGCCCGGACCGTATCGATGCCCAGCAGCCGCAAATCATCGTTGAAATCTCCGAGCCCGGGCGACAGCGGGATCACATCGATGCCGGCCTCGTAAGCCCGGTCGCGCAACGTGTCGTGGGCCGCGTTGCCGGCGGGGTCATCGTCGCGCGCGACATAGAGGCGGCGCAGTGTAGGTGGAAACAGGATCGCGGCAAGGTGCGCGGCCGAAAGTGCGCTGAGCATCGGCATGGCGGGCAGAGCCAAGCGGAGCGACAACATGGTCTCGATGCCCTCGCCTGCGGCGGCAACGTCGGCCACAGTGCCAAATCGGACGGCGTAGCCGAGCAGATTCCCGATCGCGCGACGTGGTGTGTCGATGGGCGCTTTGCCGAGCGTTACAGGATCGAATCCATCGGGATTGAGCCAAGTGCGATGCACGCCGGTGATACGATGGTCAAGGTCGGTAACGGCGGCGATCAATCCCGGCCAAGCCTCAGTGGGGCCGTGATCGTCGGGGCGATAGTAGCAGCGCGGGTGAAAGCGCAGGCTGTTCAGGCCCTCAATGTGAGTGATGCCCCGATCGGCTAGATAGGATTGGGCGAGCGTGCCGGCGATGCCTTGCGAAATCGCCCACAATCGACGGGCCGCCTCGGGAGATCCGACGGCTGCTGGTCGGCGCCTGACGACATTTGCCGGACCCGGCGCAGGAGGTGGCATGCTGAGGAAACGGCGCGCCTCGTCGGCGGCGTCACTGAAGGCAAGCCCACAGCTCAATTGGATGACATCGAGTAGATCGCCATGTTGTCCTGTTGCACCATCGGTCCACTTCCCTGCAACGCGCTTGCCAGACTGCGGCCCGGTGAGACGGACGAAAAGAGAGCGGCCCGGCGTGTTGTAGATGTCGCCCACGAGCCAGTAGTTGCCCGAACGGCGTCCATTGGAAAGATAATGCCGACACACCATCTCGGCGCGCTCGGCCAGGCGGCGAGCAAGATCGGAAGCTTGCGTGAACATGGGAGCTCCAGGGCGAAGAAAGGCCCGCCGTCGCCGGCGGGCCTCAAGGAGGTCATACTGCCTCGACTACTCGGCCGCGATGATGCGCGGCTCGGTCGCGGCGGCCTCATCTTCGCCCAACGTGGCCACGGCCCCCATAGCCACATCGCATCCGGCCGCCGCCGATTCTACGCCGGGTGGTTCGGTCGACGACTGGTCGTGAGCACCCAGCGCCTGGGATGGGGTGCCGAGCGGCAGATTCGGCGTGCGCAATGGTTCCGGCAGCCAGCGAGAGTCCTCAAGCAGGCGCTCGGCTTCCTTTGCCATCTCAGTCTTCTTGAGATGGTCGATCAGTTGCGCGGAGCTCTCGCCCTTCGCCTCGCGGACGGCTTCAAGGATACGACTCTTGGTGACGCGACCGAGATAGTTGTCGACCGTCGGCCGCCAGCCAATCTCCGCCATGTCGAGATTGACGGCCCGCGCCAGGCGGTCCGCCTGATCGAGACGGCGCCGCAAGCCATTGGCGGTCACGCCGGAACCGCCATAGCGATCGACTTTCTCGGACAGCGCATTGATGCCGCCGGAAACGCAGTGCGCGAGCAACGCCAGCCGGCTGGCGTCGTCAAGCACGACGAGCCAATCCCACAGCGCCTGCTCATCGGTCGGGATGTCGGCCTTCCAGGCCTCATGCCGATCCGTGATAGACTTCGCAGACGCACTCTCATTCATATCCGGTGCCTGCACCGGAAGCTGGACGAGGCGAACACCCGCTTCAAGGCATCCCGGCGTGTAGGTCTGGTAAAAGGCATCTACACAGAGCTTGTGCAGAAGCGCAGTCATCGCGACCTGCGGATGGGAAGCAACCGCATCGCGCAGCGACAACGTGCGGTGTGCGCTCAGCTCGGTGACGAGCCGGTCGGGCAACGGCCGGATGGCATCGTCTTCTTTCTCCTCTGGGCTCACCTGCCCGCTGACGGTGATCGTGGCACGCGGGGCCGCCGGTGGGTCCTGGTCCCCACCATCGGCGGCCGGCGTTGCTGCATCAGGCTCGGGATCGAGCTCGACGGTCGCCGCGACGAAGGCGGCCTCGTCCTCGCGGCGGACATAGCCACGCGCAACCTGCAACGCACCCTCGGCATCGATGCTGACAAAGGCGCCAGCGTGGACCATCTCGGCCGGCTTGAAGATATCCGGCCGGTTCTCGAAAGCTTCGAGCGCCTCCTCGAGCTCGCCGAGCCGCGCATCTACCTCGTCGGGCAGTTCGTCGGCATCTTCATATTTCTCCTGAAGCGCGGTGTACTCGGCCTGGAGCGTGTCGGCGCTTGCCTGCTCCTCGGCGGAGAGATCCGCCGGGATGCCCTCGAGCCGGCGGAGCCCATGGTCATGGCCGTAGGGAAAACTAGCGGCGACCTCGATCCACTTCCATCCCTCCGCGGCGATCGTCCCGGCTTCGGCGCGCAGCTTCTCGGCCACCAGACGCTCCAACAATGCAACGTCCTCGAGCCAGCCGCCGTCGTCGGCTTCGAAGAGATCGCGCAGCACATTGCCGCCGGCGGCCTCGTAGGCGTCGAGACCGACGAACCGCGCGCGCTTGTCGGAGCCACGCACCGCGCGCTCGGTCAAAAGGCGCCTGATCTGATACGACTCGTCGTAGCCCGACTTGTTGACGGTCTCCCAGACCTGTTCCTGCCTGACGTGATCGTCGGTGACAGAAAACGCCATCAACTGCTCTAGCGACATGCCGTCGTCGGCATAGACGTCGAGCAGCTTCGGGGAGACCGTGGCGAGACGGAGCCGCTGCTTCACCACCTGCGGGGAGACGAAGAAGATGGCCGCGATATCCTCCTCCGACAGCTTCTGCTCGCGCAAGGTTTGGAAGGCGCGGAACTGGTCGAGGGGATGAAGCGCGACGCGATGCACGTTCTCGGCGAGCGAGTCCTCTTCCGCGGAAATTTCGCCACCAGTTTCGCAGACGATGCAGGGGACCGGCGCGGTCTTCGCGAGCCGCTTCTGCTTCACCAGCAATTCGAGCGCACGATAGCGGCGGCCCCCGGCCGGCACCTCGAACATGCCGGTCTCCTGTCCGTCGGCGTCGAGGATGGGCCGCACATAGAGACTCTGCAACAGCTTCTCGCGATGGGCGATGTCCTCGGCGAGATCCTCGATCGAGATGCCGGCCTTCACACGCCGGACGTTGGACTGGCTGAGCACCAGCTTGTTGAAGGGGATGTCGCGTGAGGGCGACAGTTTGATCTTCTGAACGACCTTTGCCATGTCAGTTTTCTCCGGAACGGGCGGCCGAGACCCTCTCTCGGCCTCCAACCCATTCGCCAACACGCCCGCCCTCCTCTCCCTCTCGCCGCGCGTCGGACGCATAGCATCGCAACGCTTCCGGAGCGCGGCGGCTCAACCGCCACGCCCCGGCGAAGCGCGCCGAGGTCACCGATCTTCCCGTTGCAACACCGCGGCCGCGGCACGCAGCGAACGGTCGTCAATCACGATCCGGCCCGCCGTGCGAGCGGCCTGCGCGTAAACCGATAGAGGGAACGCGCCCTCGAACAGGATGTCGCGCTCAATCCCCAAGCCGAAGGGCAGCTCGACGGCCTCCATCTCCACGAGGCTGAACGCGCCGAGCTCCGGTTCGCCGAGATCAGCGAGACCGAACAGCGTGTCGCCATCCTCATCGAGCTCGCTCGCGAGCCAGGTGCCGACGCCGAGCGGATTGAAGAACCTCACGACCGGCACATGGTCGAGGCCGCGGCGGCGGCCGTTGGCGAGCAGGCGCTCGCGTAAGTCTTGCGGGAGCAGGATCATGCCACCCTCCTCTCGTCGGCGGTCTCATGGTCGGACGGCTGTGAATCCGGCAGGAAGCCGAGGATGTAGTCGGCGGCTTTGCTGGCCTGGGACGCGGCGCGCACGATAGCTCGGTTGTCCTCGCGCATAACTTCCAACCACGAGCCGATGTAATCGGCATGGCGCACGGTCGGCACGATGCCGAGCGAGGCGCAGCAGAAGGCGGCATTCAATTCCGCGATCAGTTCTTCGAAGGCATATTTCTTCGTGCCAAAAGAACCGCTGAGATCGCGGTTGAGACGCGAGGCATGGCCGCTGGCGTGGCCGAGCTCATGGAGCGCGGTGCGGTGCCAGTTGATTGGTTCGCCATAGGCATGCGGCGGCGGTACCTGCACATAATCTGCTGAATGCATATAGAAGGCGCGGTTGCCGCCGATGCGAAAGTCGATGCCGGTCGCCTTGATCAACGCTTCGACCGTCGGCTCGATCAGGTCGGGCGGCGGAGGTGGCGCAGCCGAGGCTACCCCGTCAGGGAGTCCGTCGCACTGATCGCTATTGAAGACGGTGAAGCGTTTCAGAAACGGGATCGCCTGCGCCTCGTCGCCGGTCTCGACCGCACGACGCTTCTCGTCCTGCGGCACGAAGCGGTCGGCATAAACGACAGTCGTGCCGCGCTCACCTTTGCGGACGTGACCGCCGAGCGACAGCGCCTGGCGAAACGTCAACCAGCTCTGGCCGGCAAAACCGTGCTCGATCACGGCGCCCCAGAGAATAAGGACATTCACGCCACTGTACTGGCGGCCAGTCGATGCGTTCCTCGGCATCGACAGCGGCGCCTTCGCCGCCGCCGTCCCCCAGGGCTGCACCCAGGGCACACGGCCGGCTTCGAGTTCGGCGATGATCTTGTCGGTGATTTCGTCATAAAGGCTCGCCCGGTTGTCGCCGGCGCGCGCCCGATCGGCATGTCTGGACATTTTAAGGTCTCCGCGACGGGCGCCGCGGGACTCTCCCGCGGGCTTCCGAACCGTCACGGCAAACCCGGCCCGCACTCTCCCTCTCCTGCTCCGGCGTCCGCAGCCGGCACCGTGTCGCGCAAAATCACCGATCTCGTCGCGGGTTCCGCGTCAGGGATGGACGCCCGAAGGGGGAAAACCCGGCAAGGCCGGGGTTTCGACAGCCCGGTCCCGAAGGGAGACGCCCAACTGAGGCCAATAGCCGGTGTCGATGCAACGTGGCGCGACATTTTAAGTGTGGCTCTCCACGCGCATCACTCAAGATCGGATGTGACCGGCCTCGACGGCCATGACTTGAGGCAGCATCGCGTCGACTGAATAGCGGCGCCGCGAACGGATGGCGACCGGCCGAGCGCGCGGCCACATGAACCAGATCCAGGCGACGAGCTGGAGCGCGAGGTCGATGCCGAATGCGACCTGATAGGCGATCATCGGGTGGTGGGTGCCGTCCACCGGCCAGCGCTCGATGACAATGCCAATCAACTCCTGAAGGACGAATGCGCCCCCGATATGAATGACGTTCAATGCGGCGTTGGCACGACCAGCTATTTCCTTCGGGAAATTATCAGCGAGAATCGCATAGCTCAAAACCGTCACGGCGCCTGCGGCAGCGATCAGGCACCAGAGGATGTAGGATGGCAGCGGCCATCGTAGGATCAGCGCGGTCTGCGCCGCCATGAACAGGGCTGCGACAACCCCGACAACGGCTTGTGGCTGAACATTGCGTCGGCGCAGGCCGGTGGCCAGCACTCCAAGCAGGACAGCACCGATACTGAGCGCCACAGCCATGGCCAGCAGATGGTTGACGAGCGCGGCACGGTCTAGTCCTTCGACGTCGCTAAGCCAGGGCGCGGCCCACAATCCCTGGAGCGCCCAGGCGGTTCCGATGGTGGTCGCAGAAAGAGGCGCCAATCGCCAGAAGCGTGAATCTCCGTAGATCTCTCGAAGTCCGGCGAAAGGCTGAACCTTCGCGGCCCAAGGCGGCGGGACTTCGGGGACCAGAAGATAGACGGCGGCTGCGGCGGCCGTGGTCGCCATGGCAAGCCACTCGAACAGTCCGCGCCACCCGATCGAGGCCAATAGCCATTCCGACGGCGCCGTGGCGGTGACGGCGCCCAGCGCGCCGAGCATCACCATCCAGCCATTGACGAGGGCAACGCGCTCCTTCGGAAACCACAGAACGGTCGCTTTCAGGCCAGCGGCCAAGGCGGCGGCGACGCCGAGCCCGATCAGCGCACGTCCGGCAAGCAGCGAGAGGAAACCATCGGAGGCGCCGAACATCGCGGCGCCGCCGGCTGCGATCACAAGCAGCACGGCCTGGACCTGACGAGGGCCATGACGGTCGAGGAAAACGCCGATCGGGATCTGCGCGGCGGCGAAGGTGAGAAAATAAGCCGACGTGAGCAGACCGAGACTCGACGGCGTCAGCCCGAATTCGGCCGTCAGCGGCGCCGCGGTCAGCGCGCTGATGGTGCGAAACAAGTACGATAGGTAGTAGCCGAAGGCGAAGGGCAGGAAGACGCGAAAGATGAGCGTCAAGCTTGACGCCCGGTCCTTGACGGCTTGGCGCGGGTCGTCTTCGTGCTCCGGCCCCCACGTCTGCGGGATCTCGTCCGTCGCGTCCTCGGCTGCGCCCGAGCGGTTGCCTACCGCCTCGTGCGGCGCTTCGACCGGATGCTCCGCCGGCGCGCTCAATGGACCTTGGCCGTCGTGAGACGACCGATGGGAATTTGCCGCGGCGAGCCGCTCAAACGTCTCGCGCATGAGCGGCCGCCCCTCCTCGACGCGCCTTCCGACCTGCGCCGCGAATTCGTCAAAACGCGCTGCGCCAAGTCTGCACGCGGCAGGCTGTGCAGCGTCAGGCAAAGGCGGCGTGACCGTGAGATGATAGCGCGCGTGCGTCGCGACGGTCTCGCCCACAAGTTTCAATTCGTGCGCAAGGTGATCGAGTTGATGACCCATCTGGGCCAGACGTTCGTTCACGCCGGGGTAATCGTCGCGTTCTTCGGCTGCATCAAGAAAGCGATCGAGGGCGGCGCCGACGAGACCGGATTTGGTAGCGCCGCGGTGCTCGGCGGCAACAGCCAGCCGTGTGACGAGCTCTTCGCTGACGTAGACGCAGATCTTTCGCTTCACGGTGCGCCCCACTCAATGACGGCGATCCGCTGGCCGGCAAGAAGACAGTGCGATGCATGATGCGAGTCTCTCCGGCTCCACACCGAAGCAATCGCGCTTCGGCGTGGACGTGCACGCGGCTTCGCCACATCGGACCGATCTTCGAGAATCTCATGCATGTTCGACGCCACCCTCGCCGCTCCGTTCACGAGCATAGAAAGGCCGTGCGCTGCATCGGCGCAAGCCGCGAACCGCGAGTCTCGTTGTTTCGGCGGGATTGGCGCGCAAAGACAGGCGTTAGCGTAAAGCTCGCTGGACCGCTTCCGGCCACCAAAGAACCTCGCCGCTTCGGAAGAGCGGAGGCCGGCAAAAGCCGACAATCGTCAGCTTGCTCGATGCGCGCGAACGTCACCTATTGCTATAAACTCGATGAAAACAAGGCGTCGGTGGACCCCTCGATAAACCTCACGGCACCAAACGTCGGGTCGTCGCGGCCTGACAAATGATGGCACCAAGTCTGTCAGGCTTGGATCTCGTGCCGGGATTTCGTGCTCGCGTCATAGATGCGAACCTGCAAGTCTGGAAAACGGCGCTTCAATGCGATGGCGCCGTTTTCGACGCCTTCTCTGGTATCGAATTCGGTCTTGATTCGCCCATCGACCTCAAGAGCGAACCCTGTCGTTGGAAGCTGGTTGGAAGGAGGAGCCATGTCGATGTCCGAGAGCGCGCCGCGGTAGGATGGCTACTGTGAGTCCGGCTTCGCCGGCAAGAGCGTTCATGCGGATGCCATCGATTGCTGGCATGCCGCTGTCGATGATGCCGGCCTGCGCGACCTCGCGCTGGCAAATGTCGATGCTGCTGGCAAAGAGAAGCATGGGCGCGCATACAGCGATCTCTCTGTCATCGCTTCGGACCTTATCTCGTGTCGCGCGGGTTGAATTTCGGCCAGTTGGCGAGCGGCTTCAGTTGCGGGAGGTCGGCGGTCCGTTCGGGATAATGGAATTCCGAGCCGCGCAACCAGCGCCCCTTGAAGGCGCCCCAGAACAGGATGGCATCCATCTGCCAGGTGAATTCATAGACGCGCCAAGTGCCATCGTCGCGGATGGTCTCGCCGGTGGCGTTGAACGGCAGGCTGTTCAGCTTGCAGAGCGCGTCGATCTCGAACCAGTTTTCGCGCAGAAAATTGTCCTCGATCGCCACGTGATACGGCCGGTCGGCGCGCCAGCGCGGACCGCCGCCGCGGGGATGGAAGCCCTTCCGCGGCATCAGCAATTCCGGAATGCGGGCAATCGCATTGCCGATCCTCCGCGCCTCATCGGCGGTGAGCGTGCCGGCGCCCATGCTGTAGCGAGCCGTGCCGTCGCGGCAGAACAGCCAGGCGACGGTGACGCCGTTGGCGTCCTGCACGGTGTAACGCTCGGAATTCTCCCGGATCAGGGTCCAGGGCGGCGGAAAACGGCGGCTTGACTCCATAAGAACAAAATAGGAACATGCGGTCCACCAGGTCAACACGGAACACGCTATGTCCGCCGCTCCACAACCAAAGACAGAGGATGATGAAGGGCTGGAGATCGCGGTGGCCCAGGCGGTTGCCGCCAGCAACGGCGACTTGCGCGCGGCCGTTCGTGCACTGATCGTCGAGAACCGGAACCTCGGCAAATCCGTCTCGCGCGCCTTCATGCGCGGGCGTTTTCGGACCTATGCGGGATAAATGTGCGGAGGTGCCCGTGAAACGTCAGAGCCAACGTTCGTTCGTGACGAATGACCAAGCCGTGCAGATGGGTGCCGACATGGCGATCCAGTTCATGCTGATGATGCTGTTTCAGGTGGTGTCGGAAATGGCGGACGATCCGCGCGGTTTGCGTTCGGACGTTCACGAGGAGCTCTCCGAACTGGTCGCAACCTACCGATTGCCGCCGATTCCGGAGAATGCCGCACGGAAGGTCAGAGCCAGCGCGACAAAAATTCTTGATGGCATCATGTTGCGCTCGTTCGAGCAAACCTCGTCGGCCAGCCTATCGTAATTCAGTGGAAATCAGAATGCCTCGGCATCTGAGCGTTCACGAAACTGCCTGAATCGGGTTAATCGCAAGAGACAGGGCGTGAGATTTATCGGAGGGTTCATGAAAATCGACGTCATCGCGGCCGGCGCACATGAGCCCATTCTGCATTGTCCTAATTGTAATCACGAAATCAAACTGACCGAATCCCTCGCTGCTCCGCTGCTCGACAAAAGTCGGCGGCACTTCCAGGAGCAACTGGCCCAGAAGGATGCCGAGGTCGCTCGCCAAACCGACACACTGCGCAAAGAGCAACAGGAATTGGCTCTGGCGCGCGAACAGGTTGAAGATCAGGTCAGGCATCGTCTGGAAGCGGAGCGTATCCGACTTGTCGCGACTGAAGCAAAGAAGGCAAAGGAAGCTGTGGCGGCTGAGCTGCACGCCAAGGCGACGGAGGCCGCCGAGCTCCGGGGGCTCCTGGAGGCGAACAACGCCAAGCTGGCGGAAGCCCAGCAGGCTCAGGCCGAGCTCATGCGAAGGCAACGCGCTCTTGATGAGGAAAAGCGCGAACTGGACCTCACGGTTGAAAGGCGGGTTCAGGCGTCCGTCGTCGACATTCAGGCCAAGGCCAAGAAGGATGCTGACGAGGCGGCCCGGCTGCGCGTCCTGGAGAAGGATCAGACCATCGAGTCGATGGCGCGTACGATCGAGGAGCTGAAGCGCAAAGCCGAGCAAGGCTCTCAACAATCCCAAGGAGAGGTTCTCGAGCTTGAGCTGGAGGAACTGCTTCGTGGACGTTTCCCGACCGATATCATCGAGCCGGTCGGCAAAGGCGAACTGGGTGCCGATGTAGTTCAGCAGGTCAACGGTTCGGTGGGCCAAGCGGCCGGCATCATTCTCTGGGAGTCGAAGCGAACGAAAGCCTGGAGCGACGGTTGGCTGGCCAAGCTCCGCGATGACCAGCGCCGGTGCGGCGCCGACGTCGCGCTGATCATTTCGCATGCGCTGCCAAAGCATGTCCAGCATTTCGATTTGATCGACGGCGTGTGGGTCGCTCACCCGCGCTGCGCGATACCGGTCGCCATCGCGCTCCGCCAAGCACTCATTGAGGTCAATAGCTTGCGTCTGGTCCAGCAGGGCCAGCAGACCAAGATGGAGCAAGTCTACCATTATCTGACCGGCATGAAGTTCCGTCAGCGCGTCGAAGCCGTGATCGAGAAGTTCAATGACATGCGGGAGGATCTCGACAAGGAGCGCAAGTTCATGGGACGGCAGTGGGCCAAGCGCGAGACGCAGATTGCCTCCGTGATCGAGTCGACGGTTGGCCTGATCGGCGATCTGCAGGCGATCGCAGGCAAGGCTATGCCCGAAATTCCAAGTCTTGACATGCCGCTGCTGGAGAGTTCGGCCTTACCGGAGCGACAGGCCTCGTGATGTTTGTGCTTTCGCCTGTAAGCTGAGCGATTACGAACGGGAGCGGACTGTCGAACAGATCGAGAAACGGATCAGCAGGTTCGAAAACGCGCTTAGGCCGGATTGGTGGCAGTTGTGGCGCGCTGGTCTAGCCACAATGAACTCTGATGGACCTGTCGGACCAGATCGTTCGATGCAACCTGTCAGTGGCCAGACTGGTCGGAGCGGTCCGCAGTATCTCGTTATTCCCGAGAACCCTGTCCCTTGTCCTAGGACTGTCAGCCACGAGAGCGGCCGGCCTGTCAAACAATCTTCTCAGATCAGGACGTAGATCCGCATAATTTAATTTGATTGCCATGGCTTATCAGATTCATCCAGAGCAGAGATGCTATCAATCCGGGTGCGCTTCGCTAACTGTTGTCTTTGTCCAAACCTCCCGCCACCGACGCAGCGGGCGGAGCCGGTCCGAGCCGTTTCGGCACCTTGGAGCTAAACGCGGACGATGAGACGGCGCTCGGCCTGTTCGTCAGCCGAGGTCCGCGACAGCCGGCGGTGTCAGGCTTAAGCGGTAGCAGCCGCCAGCAGTGCCTGGAGGCGGATGCGTCGTCGGCCCTCCGCAGCAAGACCGACCGCCGTCTTCAGATCATCCAGGGCGTCGGCTTCGCCGAGCGCTCGGCGGATCTCGTAGCGGAGTTCCCGGAATTCGTCGTGTCGACTGACCCCTTTCTCATCCACCAACGCGCGGTCGATCCAGATCAGCGCTGCAGGTGCGTCATTCTGTGCGAGACGGGCGCGCGCCATGAGGCGATGGATCCAGCAGTTGGAGTCGAACTGCCTATGCGCCTTCAGGAGGGTTTCTGCTTTTTCCGCTTGGCCCATGTCGAGCAACAATTCGGCATGCCGCTGGATGTGGAAATCCTTCGGCTCGACCTCGGCCTCGAAAAAAGACAAAGCGAGTGCCTGGTTCTCTGCAACACGGACGTTTGACGCCCGCGACGCCTCGAACAGAATATCTCCGAAGGTGAAGCGTGCTTCATCATCGTCGACGCGTTCGGCGCTTAGGGCGGGGATTGCTGCTAGCACCCGCATCAGCACTTCGGGAGCTTCTTGGGACCACCAGCGCGCCACGGCCGCGAGCGTTCTGTAGGCCTGATCGTAGCCTGCGTTCGCATAACTGACGATCGTCTGTTCGATAAAAGCTTGCTTTGGCCAGAGGAGCTTGGTCCGAACTGTTGGCTCCCGCCATGGCAAGTCCTGGATGACGGCGAGCAACACCGAGGGCGGCACATCGCCGGTATCTTCTGCCGATATTAGGACTTCCTCGCCCAGGCGCGCGGCCTCCGAGAACTCTTTGGTCCATTTATAGAGACGGATTAGCTGCAAGCGCGTTGCATCAAGCGGGCACGGCCCAGCCATCACCGTTTCGAACTCACGCCGAGCGTCCGCATCGCGGCGCAGCCACCGATAGACCTTGCCGCGGTGGTGATGAATCTCGGACGTTTGACGAGCGCTGAGATCCGGCAGCGCCGCCAAGCTATCGAACATGGGCAGGTTGGCGTCGAGGAACGTTGTAACCGCCTCCCTGCCCTCTGTTTTGGCACGGCGAAACAACTGCTCAACGGTCTCAATAAGCAAGCGAAACTCCACCCGGGCAACCGGGCGCTGCGCGGCCTCCAAGGCAGCCGCCTTGGCGGCAGGATCTCCCAACAGAACTGGGTCAATTTCCTCCGGCTCCCAGGCCATCAACAGGGCGAGCAGGAAAGTAGGACGTAGGTCACCTGCCGCAACGAGGGATTCCAGCCGACTCCGAAACCTACCGGCTGCGGCCCACAGGCTTAGGTCGTCGGCCACGGATGCTGCGTCCAGATAGGCTTCAAGCTTGTCGTCGAGGTATGCACGGCTGGACGGCGTCCACCAATCGAGACTTGAGAGACTGGAAAATACCACGTCATGGAGACGGACCACGGAGTCGCGGTCGGCTGCCGTCATGGCGTGGGTGCGCAGGTTGCGAATGCCGGCGGGTTTTACAACAAATCGCAGAAAACCCTCGTCACAGTCCGGTTGAGCGGCCCATTCGAAGACGGCGAGCGCGTCTTGCGAGAGATCTCGGTGCCGCAGCAGGAGGCGATCTGCCAGACGCTGGGTGGAGTCGGGGAGCCGGCCCACCGCGGAGCAGTCGTCTTGGATGTCGCGCCAAGTGGCGCCCCCGCGGATCGCGCCATTCATCAAGACCAGGCTCAGCGGGTGTCCGCCGACAGTGGCCCAGACCGTATCGAACACGTTGGGTGGGCAGGAATCGGTTACATCGGAGTCAAGGATGGCCCGCGCCTCCGCAGGCGACATTGGTGGCATCTCGTACACGTTGGGCTGCAGTTCGCGCGTCGTGACGAGGATGTGGGAGCCTGGCCCGCAAAGCGCAGCCAGTGCGGATACGTCAAGCGGGCATTTTGGATCGTCGATCACCAACAGGCAGCGCCGGGTGCGCATCAGGCTGGCGACATTGCGCCTTTCTTGCCCCCGCATCAGCAGGACCGCCCGCAGGTCTTCCACGCGGCGGACCTCATCGCCGTCGAGCCAGATCAAAAGGTTGTAGTCGTTGCGGTGATCGGCGCCATAGGCAGCCGCCGTGTTCGATTTTCCGCTCCCGCCGATGCCGCCCAGGAAAAGACACGTCTCGCTCACGAGGCGACGATGGATCTCGCCCGATACCGCGGGGCGCGGCCGGTGCCGTGGGTCGGGCGTCGGAAACAGACGATCGCGCGCAGCTTCTTCCCAAATCTCGGTCAGCACCGGCAGATAGGAAGACAACGCTTCGACGGCCGTGTCGTTGAACGTGAACTTGTCGACAAGCTGTTCGGCGATGCTTTCGGCGCCCCATATCCTCAAGGATTTGCCCAGCATCTCGGGCTTCGCCAGCGCCGCTTTGACAAACTCATCCATGATCTGGGGACGTTCGGGCTGCGCGGCGATGAGGAGTATCAGTTTTGCGTTCGGGCGATGAGACAAGGCATGAGCAAGATCCTGCTCCGCCTTGGGCATCCCCCTCGCGAAATAATCCTCCTGAGCAGAATATTCCGCGACTATCGCGCCGTCGGCGCTGCTGCTATCGAGCACGCGGTTGATCGGAAAACCGAGCGCGTTCAAGCCGCTATGCTCGAGCGGCGTCGAGAGCAAATGATCCAGGAAAAGGCCTCCGAAGCGCTCGAAGTCAGGACCGATCACGCCAATTGGCGCGAGAAGGCGTTGGATCAGGAGCTTTCGGGTCTGTGGGTTCATGACCGAATATCTTATGGGCTTTGCCCGTTATAGGAAATGGCCCGCCCGTCCGTCTACCTTCAGGCGAGCGCCACGCCAGCCGAGAGATTTGGTAGCGGCTCTATCACGTCATGCAACCGGCCATACAGGCCACCGATAATTTCCATAATTATCCTGTCGAACAAGTCATAACGCTCAGGATCGGTGGCAACGATCTTGTCTCGTTGACGCAGGAAGCGCCCAATGGCGTAGGCGACGACGTCGGCTAACTGGAGGCCGAGCACGTCAGCGGAATTAGCGGAAATGGCACCGCCCCTGATCAGCCTGGCGCTTCCTTCGAACTTGACCAGGGTCGGCCCGGGCGTATTTTTGTCTCGATCGATGACCAGAACCGCGGGAGCTCCTGCGGCAAGATAATCAGCGACCGATCGCAGGAAGACACGCTTCACGGCGGCCTTATAGCTAGTCTCATCAATAGCTCTGCCAACATCCTTGGGCAGGTCAGCATATTGTGTCTTGCAAATGCGCGCATAGACGAAGGTCGCGCTGGTTTCCGTGATGGCGGTGCAGACATGACGGAGCGCCTCAGCACGCGCGTTATAATCGAGCGCTTTCCACCTCGACCCCGTTTTCGGGTTGATGATTTCGGTCCCGTGGAACTCGACTTGGCCGATGCCAGCCAGGTAGCTGGCGAGGTTAAGGGCCAAAGGAGCGTAGGCCTCCGATTTAACGATCAGGCCACCGTAGAGGTGCAGATCGCCAACCATCGTCGACGTGGGCTTGAGCGTCAGGTCCGTATCGTCGCAGAACGCAAGGGTCCGATCAGGGGTACTGAGCTCGGCGGCAAGCGAATGAAGGTCGATGCTCATTTGCAGAATGCGGCCAGCCAGTTTCCAATGTCTTCAATCGAAGCCTACAAGAACATCTCAAGCCTCATTTTCCTCGATGACGGGCCGAAAACGGCAGGATAGTTGCGTTGCGATGTCTCAAGATAGCCTATCCGAACACTCACTCCACAACCATGTCGACGTTCTCGCGCGTCAAAAAAGACCTCACGCGGGCGCCGATTGCGGGAAAGAGAAAGCAAAGCGCCGGAAGCCATCGTTGATCGGGCGCGACAGAAGGATCTCCGGCTTTCATTTGCTTGCGGACGTGCTCTCGCCTGCGTCTCCATTTTCCAGTTGCATCCTGCTTCTCGACCAACGCGTCGCGCCCGGACAACTTGAGCGCATAACCGAAACTCAGGAGGTGCTCGGGATAGCCTTGCGCAACGTGATGCGCGACCTCGATGAGCGCATTGAATTGCCAGCCTACGGGAGCGCCCCGTTCGGCACTCAAGAGACAGTGCATCATGGCGCGAAAACTGCCGTCATAACTCGGCGTGTCCGGAAGTTCGACACCTCGCACAGCTAGGCGGCTCTTGATCGCTTGCCATCGGGCGAGGCTTTCGGGGGACCGATCAAAGTGTGGTTTAACGGATTGCCAACAAGCGAAGACTTCGTTTCGTAGCGCGCCCTCGTCCTCCTCCAGCAGGCGTCGCGCCTCGCCATCGTAGTCAAAGTAATATGCGCGCTGCTGAGGAACCTCGATCGTCAACTCGGCGAAGCGGATCAGTTTTTCTTCCCATTGGTCACGGATGGCGAGGCCGTCACGGACCGGGCGGCGATAAAAGCAACGGACCTGGAAGCAGCGGGTATCTTCGGACACCCTTGTCGTCTCGTCATCGACCACCAGAATATTGGAGTTATTGGAGAACAGAAGATCGTCGACGGTAAGGCGACGGTAGTCGGGTTCGAATCGTCCCAACACCCAGATTAGCGTGGCGCCTTCGTCGCGATAGAACAGGCGCCGCTCGACTACCACCCCAAGAAATGTCGTCGAGAGCTGGACCTCGAATGCAAAGCGCTGATCGCCACGGGTGGCCTGAACATCGGGTTGACGCCAGCTCTTCGGATCGCCGGACGCACGCCAACGCGTCTCTTGCTGGATACTCTCGGGCACAAACGACGGATCGCCGATGAGGCTCCGTTCGATGAGGCGTTTGATCCTCTTATGGGCCTCGCTTTCACGCAGCCCATGGTACTTGCGTGCCAGGATGTCGGACTGCGAAAGTCCATGACGGGTCTGGGCCGGACACGATCCATCCTCAACGCTGTGACGAAAGAAAAAGTGCTTTTCCGGACTGGCAACGGCATAGACCGGTACGGAGCACAGGGCGCACGCGAACAATGGCTTCTTGGTCTTCAGAGACTCGCGAATGCCGACTCGTTTGGCGATAAAATCTCCATACCGATGCGAAGCGACAAAGGTTCTCACATCGAGGACGAGACCGTCGACAAGGTCAATAACCTCGACAATTTCCGGAGTTTCTACGGGCGAAGCCGGGGCCTGCGGGTCAATGGTTATGTTGCGATCGACGGCCACGGGTTTTCCCGATTTAGGCGACTTCCTCCTAGACGACCACGTATAGGAAGATGCAGTCGGTCAGCGGCAGACCGAGAAAACGTCAACGCACCTGCTCGGCTCCGCGGCAAAGCTCCGCCACCCGTCGCGCATATTAAGACTGCGAATCGGCCGGATATTGCCTATTATCGCTTGTCCAGTCCATTTTCCCCTTTTTATTGACCCATAAGTGCATGCGGCAGCTTGTCGCCGGCCCGGAAATGGGAAGCGTCGCGACCCGAGGCGGCCATGCACATCGACTGTCTTCGCCTGCAACGGTTTCGGTCGTGCGCCGATGTTACGGTGCGCTTTCACCCAGAGCTGACCGTTCTTGTGGGCGAGAACAATGGCGGAAAATCAAACATCATTGACGCCCTCCGGCTTCTCACTCTGCCGCTTAGCGGCCGCCGCGACCGCTATCCGGAGGATGACGACTTGCGACGCGGCAGCACGGAAACGCACTACGCCCTTGAAGGCCGTTTCGCGGGCCTAAGCGACACGATGAAGGGCTTGCTTATTTCCGCCGTGCCGGACCCCACCGCTGACCTGGCGGTGTTCGGGATGCGCTATCAGACGCGCACCGCCGGCATGTTGCGCGGACGCCCATCTTCATGGGCGGGGAAATTTGAGACCGCAGAGCCGGAAAGTGGCTCAACCGACCTTATTCGTCACGTTTATTTGCCGCCGTTACGCGATGCCAAGCAGGCGCTGGGCACGGGGAGTGCGACACGAATTGCAGCGTTGCTGCAACACTTCTTGCAAACCGGCGAAGAAGAGGGATTCCTAACCCATGTGCAGCGGACCGGTGCACCACATCGCGTGCTGACGGCGATCAACACGGATATCGAGACCGCACTTGGGGATCTCACGCGCGGCGCACGGCCACAAACGGCGTCGCTCGCCTTCACTGCCGAAGCGCTTAGCGACGTGGCGCGCGATCTGCGCTTTCGGCTCGCCGACCTCGGTTTGCCGCCGGAAGACATCAAGTCGTCCGGATTGGGATACGCGAACCTTCTCTACATGGCGACCGTGGTTGTTGAGCTTGCAAAGGCACGGGAGTCGGATCTAACGGTCTTCCTTGTCGAGGAGCCGGAGGCGCACCTTCACCCGCAGTTGCAGATGCTGGTGCTCGACTTCCTGCTTGCCCAGGCGAGGAAGTCTGTCACGCAGGAAATCACGCCCGGGCAGCCGGAAGGCCGCATTCAGGTCATCGTCACTACACATTCTCCCAATCTCACAGCGTGGGTTTCGCCGGAGCACCTTGTGGTCATTCGCTCGGCCCTGGATACGGGCACGATACCGGCAACCATGAAGACCGTCTCGATCCCGATCAGCGGCCTGGGCCTCGATCCGAGGATGATTCAAAAGGTCAGCCGTTATCTCGACGTAACGCGCTCTGCTCTGTTGTTCGGGAATCGCGCCTTGCTTGTCGAAGGTATCGCCGAGGCACTGCTGACGCCGGTCATCGCCCGGCATTGCGTCCTCAACACCGATCCGCATGCCTTGCAGCGTTTTCGCGGCGCCGTCGTGGTGGCGATCGACGGCGTGGATTTTGCGCCCTATGTCCATATCCTGCTGCATCCCTGCGAAGGGGCAACAATCGCCGACCGTGTTGTCGTGGTCACGGATACAGATCCACACTCGCCAGGAAACCGCAAGGCCGATCTTGATGCGCGTGCTGCGGAATGGGGCGTGGCAGATCGGCTCAACGTGTTCACCAACACCGTCACGCTCGAGCATGAGCTGTTCAGTGCGAACAACGCCACGCTGCTGCGCGAGGTGTTTCTGCTTCTGCATCCCCAGTCTGCGCAGCGTTGGACCGCGGAGGTCGACAGCGTTGCTGTGGCAGATCGCCCTGTCGCATTTATACAACTGCTCAAAGCGACCAGCACACGCAAAGGCGATTTTGCCCAGCAACTTGCAGAACGCATCGTAGCTGGTTCGACATTCACAGTTCCAGCCTATTTGCGTGACGCCATCATTGCGGTGGCTGGATGAGCGAGCTCACGCCGGAACAACGGGCATTTACCGAGCATCCGAGCGAGGCATTCGTACAGGCGTGTCCCGGTGGTGGAAAAACACGTACCGTCGTCCAACGCGTCCAGAACATTGCGCCGAAACTCCCGCCGCGAAAGGGCATCGCGATCTTGTCTTTCACCAATTCGGCGATTGACGAGTTTCTTGCCAAGTCCCGGATGTTTGGCCTTGATGCGGTTGGCCGCCATCCGAACTTTGTCGGCACTTTCGATGCGTTCTTGCGGCAATTCTTTATCACCCCCTACGGCCTTCAAGGCATCGACATTCGGCCCACCGTCGTCGATAGCTGGACCACACTCGGCGTCGAGATCCGGTTGCGCGGACGTGCTGCCTTTCGTGGACCCGGCCTATCCCTCGACCGCTTTGATCCGGCCACTAACGCGGTCGATCCGACTCTCATCGGACACAACGGTTTGCGCGCGCATGTCGTGGCAAATCGTGCGGCGTATCAGCAGGCAGCGCAGCAAGCTCGCGCAGCTTTCCGGCGAAAGGGATATCTGAGCGCGTCTGACGTGCGGGTCGAAGCCCTGGCCCGGCTGCAAAATCCCCAATGGTCAGGAAGCCTTGGCCGCGCCATCGCCGCGCGCTTCCATGAAGTGATCGTCGACGAGGCGCAAGACTGCAATCCGCTCGACCTTCAGCTTCTGTCATGGCTGCGCCAGCACGGACTCCGCGTCACGGTTGTATCCGATGCCGACCAGGCAATCTATGGATTCCGTCAGGGCGATCCCACGGCCTTGTCCACGTTTGCACAAGCCTACGGCGGCGACAGTCGTCTCGGGTTCTCAGGCAACTTCCGGAGCAGTCCCGCGATCTGCCGTTGCGCGGCCACGTTGCGTGGCCGCGCCAATGCAGATAAGGCCCTTGGCGAAAACGCCACCGTGACGTTGCCGGTCTATATCCTAAGATATGAGGGCAATGTGCCGCCCGCCTCTATCCATCTCCAATTCAATAATCTGTGCGAGCAGGCTGAGATCACCCCACCGGCACGAATGGTGCTCGCGCATGCGCGCACATCGGCTCGCAACGCGTGCGGTCTTCGAGCGGACACAGAAGGCGGAGATTCCAAAGTGGCCAGGTTGGCACGAGCGGCCGGCACTTATCACGCCCAGGCGTCGTCTGGTCGCGCGCGCGAAGCGTGCCTCGTCGTCGCCGAGCAAGCGTTGCTGGATTTGATGGGCATGTATGAAGAGCAGAGCAGTGTCGCGCGTCTTGTCGAGCAACACGGGATCGATCGCCGTTGGTTGCGCCGCTTGGCGTTGCAGCTAATATCTCAACTTCCGCCGACTTGCGCAAATTCTGATGATGCCCGCAATGGCTGGGTTGTGGCGCTGCAAACAAGCGTCGCAGCCCTTAACCTTTCCTATGGCCACGGGGTCACCGTAACAAACTACTTCCGAAGGCCGCCGAATGCCGAGTGGAGCCAGTTTCTCCAACCTCGCGCGGATCTTGCCGCCATCGCTTGGGCGACGATTCACGAAGCCAAGGGCAGCGAGCACAACGGTGTGTGCGTCGTAATTCCAAACGGCGACTACACCGAAGACCTTATCGCCGCATGGGAGAACCGCACAGATTCCGAGCCCAAGCGCGTCATCTATGTCGGCATAACCCGAGCCGAGAAGCTTCTTGCGATCGCCGTGCCGGCGCCGTTCGTGGATCGCCTCATGGCTGTCATGCGGGCCGGTCAGGTTCCGTTCGAGGTCCACGACCTAGCGGCTGCCGTCGGCGTGGGCGCGGTGTGATATAGGCACGAGGCCTTCGTACCGGGCGGTAAGAATAGCGCAGTCGTGTTCGAAAGCTTGGAAAAAATCGCAATATAAAACAACATTATAGCCAACAAATTGAAATCTCTCCGAGAGATTCGAGCTCCCGACCCTACTCGACGACGCGGACCGACGCGACGTGTGGGCACGGTTCGATCGGCGGATCGACATGACAACACTGAACGACTTCAATCTTCTTCCCCCCCCCCCGCG
>Ga0070741_10001128_pt1 | contig 85044 bp, 77 predicted proteins | sample Coa_R1_4_FD_66440 | JGI IMG/M metagenome (GOLD analysis project Ga0070741, IMG submission 66440) | Surface soil microbial communities from Centralia Pennsylvania, which are recovering from an underground coalmine fire - Coalmine... | ecosystem: Environmental > Terrestrial > Soil > Unclassified ... | reverse complement strand
GTACACCATTGCTCCTCCAGACAGGAGGGGTAACATCGATGATTCTTGGAAAAGGCTTGCCGCAATGACCAGCCGCGTACACAGTGCGTACAGACCTGAAGCTTCTGCGCCGAATAACTTCAGGATTGTGACGGGAAGAACGGCCACATATATGACTTCCAACACACTCAAGAGTTGATAGCTGCCGGCGAAACGTACCAACTCCCGGACGACGCTCCCGGATATCAGCCTGAAGTTAACTCGAACTTGCGGGAGCACACGTGAAGAATAGAGGTAGCAGCATGCAGCCAGCGCAAGTTCGGAAGCCGCCATGACTGCGGTCATCGCAAGAAGACCAGATCCGAAATGAAGGAATACGACGATAGCTACCGCTTCAAGGCAAGAAAGCACCACAGTAAATTTCTTTACCAAGTCGATGCGGTTCGCTCCCATCAAGATCGCTTCGTATGCGGCCGCGAAGTTCGAGATGATCATGATGATGGCGAGCAGTCCCAATGCACCGGCGGTCGATTGGACAAACTGCTGGGGAACTCCTGCGATCCGGGCCAGTTGTTCAGCGAATAGGAACACGGGAACGAGCCCCATGACGGAAAGCCCCAGGATTGCGGCGCTCCCGGTCGCAATCAACTGGTTGACTCGGGTGAAATCTCCATTGCCGACAGCTTCGGCAACGTACTTCTGGAAGGCCGACTTCAAGCCCGCCGCGCCAAACCGCATGTAGGCTTCGGCCGTCATGATGATCGACCAAATGCCATAACCGTCCAGTCCCAGGTGGCTGATGACCATAGGCACGGTTACCAGCCGCGTGATGACCTGGGCGATGTTGGCGATCACGCCAAACATCGTGTTCTTACCAACGGCTACGGCTAGGTTCTGGCCGGAAACTGTTCCTGAGGCCCGCACAGGCGCCCGCTCATCCAGCGATGGCAACGTAGGCATGTTCAGATAGGAAAGAATTGCTGGGCTGCGGTCGAAGGCCTTCTTGCCGCGGCCCGAACTAGCGGTTTGCGACTACCTATTGAATCTGAGGTGGACCAACCGTGGGTGGCCTTGGTGGCTGCGGTGACCCTGCCCCGGAGTATTCGAAGGCTCCCATGTCCCAGGCCGCACCTTGCGGCCGGGAGACTCCGATCTTGTCGATGGTAAAGAACGTCGAGAGATCGAACCCATGGTCCACCGAATTGGAATTCGCATTTTCTGTGTAGTCGGAGTTCAGTCCCACGCTACCGCTACGGGCATGGCTCTCTCCGAGTCCAGCGGAGGCGAATCCCGCAGCAGAGTAGGCCGTGCCTCCCCATTTAATCGGGGGATTACTGCTCTGATCGTAGTAGTCGTAGTCCATTGTCACGCCGGTTGTGACACTGACATAGTTGGCGCCATAAGGCGGATTAACGAAGATGTTGTTCTTGAAATCGATGGCAGTGCCGGTGCTGGTGCGAAGAACGTACACGTGGAGTTGATGACAATCGAGAGTGTTGTTGTACACCGACACGTTGATCGGAAATCCAGGCCCGCTGATGTTCTCGCCATCGAGCACGATGCAATTCATCTTGTTATAAGTGCCGGTAGGATATTGGAAATTCGATTGTTCGTAGATGAGATTATCAGCAACCAGATTCGTCCCCTGTAGCGGGTTGTGGATGGCGTCGAAATAAATACCTTGCGTGAAGTTGTAAACGGTGTTGCGCCACACTTTTACGTTAGCGGTTAAATTACCGTTCCGATCGCCGTCACCTTGAACCACAATCCCATCGGGGTGAGTATTGTAAGACCACCCGTCATGTAGCACGTTGTTTTCAATGTTGAGATTCGTACCGGACACAACCATGCCATCTTCCAGCTTGCCCGTCGTGCCGTCCGCGTTTCCGTAAATAGTGTTACCGGTGAACTGGAGGTTGGAGTTCAACAGCAACTCGGCGCCGTCACAGCCACTGGTTGTGAAAATCTTGATCGTATTTCCTGACACGGTGAGGTGATCCGCATTCGGAATTGCAATGCCGCCGGAAGATGAACAGCCACCGCCGTTCAGCGTCACCGTATTATTTGATAGGGTGATGTAATTCACGGAACCGCTGTTCGTGCCGATACCCGAAACATTTGATCCTGAGCCGTTGTAGGTGAAGTTCAGTCCATTAACACTCCAATAGCTCTTCCCATTCAAGTTCAAAACAGGAGCATTGCTCGATTGAACGTTGACTATGTCCCCTGGGTTCGCTTGCAAAGTGATGGAGGCCGTCGATGTGCCGCTCGAGGACAGGCTGAGTGTCTCGTTGTAGGTTCCGGCGTGCACGTTGCAGACATCTCCGGCAACGGCGGCATTGAGGCACGATTGAATTGTGCTGTACGGCTGGCCGGGACCGACGTCGCGTGTTGCCGCGAAGGTCATGGCTGGTAAGTACACGGTTAATACGAGGAGACAGAGTCTTGCAGATTTCATTGGGGGTGGGATCTCCGTGTCTCCGAACGTAGCACGATGCCGCGGCCGCGCACCACTCTCACAAGTGCAATCCCCGGAGTGCGGCAGCAATGTCCATGTGGCCAATGTTGCAAAATGCATCAGTCAACAGCAGACGACAAGTCACGTCCGCTCAGCGCGTACAATGCCCATCCCAATTCGTAGGGTCGGCACTCGCGATTTACTTCCAGATCGCTTGGCGGGGTAGGCGAGTTTTGGCGAGAGGGCATTAGGCGCCGCAAGTACTGCTCGCGCCTAGGTAGTTGCAGGTTGCGCCAGATCACATCCGAATAGTTGGAGCGCATGTCATAAGCGAGATCGTTGTGACCGGCGATCCAGGAGAGGCCCTTGGCGATGGGAGCGGAATAGTCGTGGCCGGTCGCGTCGGCTAGCGCGAATAGTGCCATCGGCGCCATGCCGTCCTGATGCACCGAATACACGGGGTAGGTATCGATAACGCGTCCGTTCGTGGCATCGTAATGCCACCACCATTCGCCATTGAGTCCCTGCAGATTGCAAATGGTCACGGCGCAAGCCGAGGCACGTCCCAGCGCTTCACGGTGAGAGGTCAATGCGCCGAACTCTGCGAGTGCGTAGATCGGGTAGACCTGGTCGGCAAAACTGCCGATCGAGCCGCGAAGCAGGCCGGCAAACGACTTGACGCGGGCGACGTGTCCGAAGATCGCTTTGGGGCCTTGGTTTGATATGAGCAGTTGGAACGCGTCGTTGGCTTGTATGTGAAGATCGGAGATGCCGGGCGCTCGCGTCCGCAAGCTGCAGCAGAGTCCGGTCAAGAACCAGGCGAGTTCCATGGAAGGGCGGCTGGAGCCGTCCGGATATCGATCGAGTGCGTCGCGAGTCGGCGTGCTCTCGACGAGCGCAGGTAATCTGTCGGGATCGAGTGTCGCGCAAGTCCATAACAGCAAGCCGAGGTCGCCGAGGCAGTTCAGCCAGCGCGTGTCGGCTAATAGCCGATCCAGCACTGGAGAGAGCGGTACGGGAGATGAGTGTCCCGACTGCTCCCAGCGGTGAAGGCCAAGCAGCGTCATCATCGTGTACCGGGGAGAAACGCCTGTGCGAACCAAGCCGCCCGGTGTCTCGCGCATCGAGAAACAGAAAAGCTGCTGCTCGCGGTCGAACATCTGCTCCAAGCCGCGCGCCGACAGTTCCAGGATCGATGCGCAGGGTGACTCAACTGCGGCTGGGGCCATTTCTATTGTGGGCATTTCGGCTCCAATATCCGAAGAATGTGGCCGACCACTGTGTTCAGCGTGGCTTGTTCAGAAGCGTTGCGCCGCGCACGCTTGTCTCGCGGAACGAGACGAAGTTTTGTGCGCACATCGTCCGGCTTTTCCAGGAGGCAGAGCCGCCCCGTGTCGGAGAGGTAGCGATCCACCGCGCCGATCTTGCCTCGAAAGATGCTGTACACAGGGACTCCCAGCGCCGCAGCTTCGCGGTTCATCGTGCCGCCACCGCTGATAACCAGGTCGGAATACCAGATCAAATCCAGACCATCTACAACCTTTTCGGGAATAAGAAATTTTCCTGTGCGGAACATCTCGGGCCATGCCTGACGCAACTCACTGGCTTGGTGCTCGGTTCGGGGCAAGATGACCAACTTCATATTGGGATGAACCGCGGCGATGTCCAGTGTGGCTCTTAGCAGCTCTTCGCTTTCCGGGTTGTGATAGTGGGCCTCGGTGGCCGGCGGCCGCAGCGTGACTACCAGTTCATTACTATTTATGCCAATGCGCTCCTTGATTGCCGGGTCGGGCTCAAAAAACGGGGCGTATACATCCTCTTTGATACCGGGGTATCGCAGAATGCGATGCTTCTCTATCCCGATGGCGCACACCGACTCTTCGGGGATGATTTCCGGAGCCATGACCCACGAAGGACGAACGAATTTCACCCAGCGGGCATGTTCGTAGTCGAAGATTGTAATGGTCGGGATCCGCAGCAGCGAGGCAAGCACGAACAGTGAGCGCGAACCGTGCGAGATCGCCAGTGCCGGACGCGCTCGTAGAACGGTGGGCAACATCTGCGCGACCCGGACCGCGAGGCCCGCTATTTTCGCGGTTGTGTGTTTCCCGTAGTGCCGTCCAAATTTCTTGTATTGCATTCCGAACATGTCGGCGAGTCCGCATACCTGGAAACAGTCGCGTGCCGTCAGGAGCACCGAGTGACCGTTTTTTTCCAATTCCTGAATGATTGGACGGAAGAAGGGAACGTGCGGAGAATTCTCGAGATCGATCCAAATGGCCCTGGTTGCGAGTGCCACAGACGTCGTTTTCTGCTTTGGTTCAATGCCTACGATCTTACGTTCCTGGGGGAGTGGTACTGGAACGCATGACTGGCTCATTACTGCACCTCCGGGATTGCATGTTGAAGCGTAGGTGACACATTGTTTCCTTTCTCGTTAGAGATGCGGGAAACGTGCTTATCCAGCAGCACGGAAACGATTCGCTCGGCGGCGTGCCCGTCCCATAGATCTGGAACCCGCGCCTTGGGGCTGGTACTGCACTGCAACTGAATCGCCCTTGCGATTGATTCTTTACGAGTGCCGGCAAGAACATTGGAGCCGATCTCGATCGTGATTGGCCGCTCCGTGTTCTCCCGCACCGTGATGCACGGCACGCCCAAGCAAGTGGTTTCTTCCTGAATTCCGCCAGAATCGGTTATTACAAGGGCGGCGTGCTTCATCAGACAGACAAAATCCAGGTATCCCAACGGGCTGACTATCACAATGCCGTGCTTTGGCCCCGAATGGACCTCCAAGGTATTGAAGTAGCTGCCAAGTCCATTCTTGTTAATCGACTGCTGGGTCCGGGGATGAGCCGGAAAGATAATGGGCGTGGTCGCACTGAGTTCCTGGAGGCCTTCGAGGATCTCTCGGAATCCTGCCGCATCGTCCACGTTTGCTGGACGATGCAGAGTCAGCAAAGCGTAAGACTGGATCTGCGTAGCGCCATTCCCGACTTTGCTCGAGATTAGCTGTAAGTCATGCAGCACCGGGGATGAGTCAGCTTTTGCCTGACATGCCCGAAGCGAGTCAATCATCGTGTTGCCGACGAAGAACACCCGGTCTTTGCTGATGCCCTCGGTTTCCAGATTGCGTAAACCGCTCTCTTCGGTGACGAATAGCAAATCGGACAGGTGATCGGTCACAACTCGGTTGCACTCCTCAGGCATGGAGCGATCGAACGAGCGAAGTCCAGCCTCGACATGCGCCAGCAATGGCCGTGTGCCGTTGGCGTCAAATGACATTTTTGCCGTCACCAGGGCGCAAGCCACGGTCGAATTCACGTCTCCAACGACCATCACCAGGTCTGGCCGCTCTGCCTGCAAGATCGCCTCGAACTTCCTCATGATCTCGGCGGTCTGGCACGCGTGGGAACCGGAGCCGACGCCAAGGTGAATGTCAGGTTTGGGCAGCTCCAGGTCGGCGAAGAACGCGTCAGACATCGCAGAGTCATAGTGCTGGCCGGTGTGAACGAGCACCGGCGTGATCACCTCCACGCCGTGCTGGTTCACGTTTCGGATGGCGTTAAGAATAGGCGCGGCTTTCATGAAATTTGGCCGCGCCCCTACTACGAGGACGATTTTCATTTTGGTGTCGAAGGAGTGAAGGCTCTGGTCAGGCGACGAATTCGACCATGTTGTCCGGTTGAGTTGCGAGAAAGTCACAAATGCTGTCCGAAACGCGACGCTGCTGCAGTTCGCTTAACGGAGGAAACATGGGGAGGGAGAGGATAGTTTGCGCGACGCGTTCGCAAACTGGGAAGTCGCCGGCATGAAAACCCAAATGCTTGTAAGCCTCTTGCAGGTGCAAAGGAACGGGATAGTGAATGCCGGTACCAATCCCGGCTTGTGCCAGATGCTTACGTAGCCCCTCACGGTCGTTCACGCGCACGACATACAAGTGGTAGACGGGACGAGTCATGGTCGGGGCGTGCGGTACAACAATGCCCGTGTGCTCGGCCAAGAAGGTTTTATATCGCCCCGCCGCTTCCCGCCGCTGCTCGTTCCAACGGGCAAGGTGTGGCAGCTTGGCATGGAGTATTCCCGCTTGGATTGCATCCAGCCGCCCGTTATAACCCTCGACCGCGTGGTAATACTTCTGCGCCTGGCCATGATCACGTAGCATGCAGACTTTCTTCGCAAGCTCAGCATCATCGGTTGTGACCGCCCCGGCTTCCCCACAGGCGCCAAGGTTCTTGCCAGGATAAAAGCTGAACGCCGCCGCTTTGCCCATGGATCCGGCTTTCTTCCAGCACACATCATGGCGAGAGTAATATTCAGCACCATGCGCTTGGCAGGCATCCTCGATCACAGTGATGTTGTACTTGTTTGCCAGATGAAGAATTGGATCCATATCAGCCGTTTGTCCATACAGGTGAACGGGGATGATGGCGCGTACCACGCGGCCGCTGCAATAGTGAACCATCTCGCGACGATCGGGGTTGAAAGTGCACTTCGTCTCCAGGTATTCAACCAGGCGATGCGGATCCATCGTGTAGGTGCGCTCGTCGACGTCGACAAAGTCCGGACGTGCTCCCGCCTGTGAGATGGCTTCGGTGGTTGCGATGAACGTATTCGGAACTGTCACCACGATGTCTCCAGGCTCGACTCCTGCTGCAATGAGTGCAAAGCGCAGCGCATCGGTGCCGCTGCCAACTCCTACGCAGTACTTGGTATCGCAGAAGCGTGCGAAGTCCTTCTCGAATTCCTCCACCATTGGTCCGCCGATGAAGCCGGCGCTGTCGAGTGCTTTCCGGAACACCTCGATCAGTTGTTCTTCAAGCTCTTTATGTGGAGTAATAAGATCGAGAAAGGGAATCGACTGCTGGTTCGCGCTCATGCGATCCTCGTTTCTTTAGCTATGTAGCGGAGCAGCCGGGCGGGATTGCCGGCTACGATGGCATTCGGGGGAACGTCTTTCGTGACCATGCTACCGGCGCCTACAATGGCGTTTTCGCCGATGGTCACATTCGCGAGAATCGTGCTGCCGGAGCCGATCGAAGCGCCTTTCCTCACGATGGTGCGCTCCACTTTCCAATCCTGCTCGGTCTGGAGTTGGCCGTCTCCGGTCGTGGCGCGCGGATAAGAATCATTGATAAAAGTGACGCCATGTCCAATGAAGACGTTGTCTTCGATGGTGACGCCTTCGCAGATGAACGTGTGGCTTGAAATCTTGCAGCGGTTACCGACGCTGGCGTTCTTCTGAATCTCGACGAAAGCGCCGATTTTTGTCTCGTCGCCGATTGTGCACCCATACAGGTTGACGAATTTTGAAAGCCGGACACCTTGCCCGAGCTTGACGTCGGAGGCGACACACTGGTATTCGTTCACGCCACCGCCTCCTCATGCCAAAACTCCACGATGCCGCCCTTCTGTTTCACCGACGCATTGGCCGCTTCCAGCATGCGGACGACACGCCAGCCGGCTTTGCCATCATTGATGGGAGTTCGGTTTCGCTTGATGCAGTCGACGAAATGCTCGATTTCTTTCTTAAGGGCCTCAGTGTGCTCCACTTGAGGCGCCCACATGTCGCCCGTTCGGTACTTCACGAGCATGTCATAGATACCCTCCGAGTCGGCAACTCTCTCCACCCCCCGGTCGTAAATACGAATCTTCTCGTCGGCTTCGAGGTCGTTCCACACCAGCATCTTTTTTTCGCCGCCGATCAAGGTGGTCCGCACCTTCACGGGAGATAGCCAGTTCACGTTGATGTGAGCGATGACATTGTTGGGAAAATAGAAGGTCAGAAATGCTACGTCTTCCAGGCCGTTGAAGTGCCGTTCCGCGGTGGCAACCACCCCTTCCGGCTTCTCCTGGATGAGGTAGTCCATAATCGCCAGATCGTGAGGTGCAAGATCCCAGATGACATTCACATCGTGCTGAAACAGGCCAAGGTTAACCCGCGTGGAGTCGTAATAATAAAGATGGCCAAGGACGCCATCGTCGATCAACTGACGAATCTTCTTCACCGCGCCGGTGAACAGGAACGTGTGGTCCACCATGATGCGGAGATTCTTCTGCTCGGCCAGGTTGACCAGGTCTTCGGCTTGAGCGGAGGTAAACGTGAACGGCTTCTCGACGAAAACGTGTTTGCCGTTCTGCAACGCCGCTTTGGCCAGCTCGTAATGGGTCCAGACCGGCGTGACAACTGCCACCACGTCTACCGCCGTATTCCGCAGTAGTTCGCTGGCATCGCGAGTTGATTCCAGTTGCGGGTGAGCTTGCTGTACACGGCGCAGCGCTTCCGGCCGCGCATCGGAGACCATCACCACCCGGGATACATCCCCATTGTTGAAGTTCCTGACGATGTTCGGCCCCCAATATCCGTATCCGATTACTCCTACCCGAATCATTGGTTTTCCTTTATCGCGGACAGTAGCCCGCAGACCGCCTTCGAGACAGGCTGGTCCGTAACAGACGCTTCTTCCTTGGGGGAACTCAGAACGGGGAGGGCTGTGCCAGGAGACTAGTAAGCACCGCTTCCGGCAACCACGGCAATGGGCGTTCGCAGAAGGATCTTCACATCGAGCCACAACGTGGACGCTTCGGTGTAGTGAAGGTCCAGCCTCACCATCTCGTCAAACGTGGTGCGGCTGCGGCCCGTGACCTGCCACAACCCGGTGATCCCGGGTTTCGCCTGCAGCAAACGACGACGGTGCCACACATCGTAGACATCCACTTCATACGGAACCGGCGGGCGCGGACCGACTAACGACATATCACCCTTCAGAACGTTCCAGAACTGGGGAAGTTCATCGAGACTTGTCTTACGCAGGAAGCTTCCGATGGGAGTAACACGAGGATCTTTCTGAATCTTATATATGCCGTTGTTCGCAACGCCGGCTTTTCCAGCGATCAGGTTCTGCACGTATTGCTGGTGAATGTCTGCGTTATTTGAAACGTACATAGAGCGAAATTTCAGGAATGTGAACTGCTCGCCTTCTTGTCCAATCCGTGTCTGCCGGAACAGGGCCGGTCCTTTCGAGGTCAGCTTGACCAACGCTGCTATAGCCAGGAATACGGGCGACAAAAGGAGGAGTGCAAGGCTGCTGCCGAGGATGTCGATCGTTCTTTTGCTGGTGCTCTGCAACCAACTCGAACTGCGGCGCTCTTCGGGGTACAGAGAAGCGTCCACACGCGAGCCCGGATTCTTAGTACTCCAGTCCTCGGGATAGATGTGAGCGGACAATTCAACCAGGCGTGCCTTGTCAGATCCGACACGTTGGTCAATCGCCGAGGTCGCCTTTCGAACGATAGAACGTGCTGCAACATGCGGGTCGGTATTCTTTCCCAACTCGGTAAAAATGGCGCCTAAGATTTCATCACTGCGATACCAGCCGCAAACGTCAGTCTCACGCATGAACGAGGTAAGGCCGCTCATAACATCGTGAACAAGGCGGTCGCGCTGACCATTGAGGGCTCGTGCTTTCTCCAAGTCCAGCAGTAGCAGGATGAAGGGTTTGCGGGAACGCTCAGAGCGCTTACGCTCCAAGCTGACGACGCGTTTAAACCAAGGCTCTGACATCAGCGTGCAGTGGCCAAAGCTGCAGGTCTTCGCGCAGCGTGGCACGGCCTGCAGGTCTGAGTCCCTATTGAACGTCGGCACAGATGGCGCTTCCCGCGGAGATAACCAGAGTTTCCTGAGCACATCAAATCTATGATTCATAACCTGGGTCCACTACTTATCTGGGGGAGTAGTTTTGGATCCACCGTAGTAGTAGTGATGGTAGTAACTGCTCTCGACGGCATGGGCATCGTTGAGGACAACGCCCAGAAGCTTGGGATTGTCGAGTACTTCCAAGCCTTTGGTGAGGACAGCTTTAGGAGTTCGCCCTTCGCGTGCGACCAATAGTAAACCGTCAGCCTGCCGCGACCAGAAGTTCACGTCCGCCATAGGCAGCAACGGAGGCGCGTCGATCAGTACCCATTCGAAGTAGGCACTTAGCTGTTGGTATAGCTCTAAGAACCGTGGAGACTGGAGAATACTGAGAGGATTATCGTGCGGTACGCCAGCGGGCAACACCCACAATTTCAAATCGTCACAGCGAAAGACGTACCGCCTGATCGATTCGTTCGAACCGAACCAGTTGGTTATTCCCTGAGACGCCGGCATGCGCAAGTGTTCGGCAATTGTCGGCTTGCGCAAATCTCCTTCGAGAAGCAGGACCTTGTCTGCCGTGTGCTTTGCCAGGCTGACAGCAAGATTCATGCTGACGAGAGTCTTGCCTTCATCGGGAACGGCGCTCGTGATAACGATTCGGCGTACCTGTTGCCGTTCGCGAAGGTTGCGCAGTCGTGCACGGAGTAGCCGGAATTTCTCCGCGCCGAGGCTTCTGTCTTCAGTTAATGCGACAAGTCGGCTCTCCGGCCGTGGGACGGGTTGGAAGGATGCGATTTCGTCCCAGGCAAAGTCGGCCGCCTCGATCTCCCTTATCGGTGCTCCCGCGGGCATTACCAGGAACGAGTCTGGATTGAGAAGCGCTGCGGAACTGCCGGCTTCCACTTCAGACTGGCGCAGTGCTTCGTAAACCCGGCTCATACGATTTTGACCCTTTCACTTGTGACCGCCGGCGTCGGCCCAGTTCCCCTGGCAACGCGCTCCAAAGCTTCAATCAATTGGAGGAGAGATTTCGCAATGGCCTGTTGACCGGCCGTGGTGGAGCGCTCGCGATCCAGTGGCGGTGTCAATACGTTTATGCGCAGATCGCGAGCGACCTCGTGGATCGTGTCCGGCATCACTTGCGGTGATTTCTGGGCATAGGATGCGATCAGAGCGTTTTCACAAATGGTATTGATCAGACGCGGAATACCGCGGGAATAGTGATGCACGGCCGCAATGCTCGCATCCGGGAACAGAGCGTTCGCGTAGGTTGTTGCCCCTGCACGCTCGACACGCCGAAGAATGTAGCCCTTGGTCTCGAATTCCTGCAGCGCATCCAGTTGGCAGCGCAGAGCAATCCGCTGTTTCAGCTGGCGTAGTTGGATGGAATCCAGTTTCTGATCGAGCTCAGGCTGGCCGACGAGCACGATCTGCAACAACTTTTGTTGCGATGTCTCCAGGTTTGTCAGCAGGCGGATTTCTTCCAGCAATTCAGGCTCGAGGTGCTGTGCTTCATCCACAATTAATACGGTCGTTTGTCCTTTTCGATAACGCCCGATCAGAAAATTGTTCAGTTCCAGAAGCAGCGTGCCTTTGTCCTGATTGGTAATTTTCAGCCCGAGATCCCCCGCTATGTAACGCAGGAACTCGATGGGCGCCAGGCAAGGATTGAACACGTTCGCCGACGCAATTTCCTGGCGTCGCAGAATCTCTAACAGGCAGCGCACCAGCAGTGTCTTGCCAGTTCCGACTTCGCCGGTTACGACCATGAAACCCTTGCGACGCAGGACACCGTGAATAATCGATGCGAGCGCCTCGTTATGCTTGGCGGTCGCAAACAGAAAATACGGATCCGGCGAGATCTCGAAAGGGTTTCGGTCTAAGCCGTAGTATTTCTTATACATTTCTCATCCAAACAGGAACGTGGCGGCCAGGCCCGCCATCGTGCAGATAACCATTGCACTTAACCCGGTGAGCTGAACCCAATGCCAGCGCCCCTGATGTCGTTTCTCGGCGGTGGTCTGCAACGGAGGAATCTCAGTCAGTACCGGCGCAGAGACAACCTTCTCCAGTTCATCTTTTGAATAAATCCGATCATCGAGCATCTCGGAGCCGGCCAGGGATGCCATGCCGATTGCCAGGCCGGCCACTAAGCCAATCAAGTCGAGCTTCAGGCGGTTTGGCGAATACGGCTTCTGCGGCAGATTGGGAGCATCGAGTACCCGGAACTGCTCGCCCTCTTGTCGCTTCTCGAGATTCGTTGCCATCTCCGACTGGTCGCGCTTGGCCAATAATTGCTCGTAGTTTTTGCGCGACTGCTCGTAATCGCGAGTGAGACCCGCGAGTTGCTGTTCCCGCACCGGTGTCATATTCAGTCGCGCTTGATACTGCTCAATGCGACCTTGCAGATCGCGAACACTGCGTTGCCGATTTTCGATTTCGATCCGGTTGGACTTGAGCTGGCTTTCCACTTCCAGGCGAGGTGACATGGCTTGCAAGTCGGCATAGCTGCTGGGACGCGGTGTGGCATCGCTCGCGGAGTTCTGTCCGGCCGCCGCCACCTGGGCCTGCATCTGTTCTTTCATCCGCTCCGCTTTGGCAATCTGCTCTTTCAGTTTGCGAACGTCGGGATGCCGGTCCGTGTAGTGAGAGCTAAGGTCCGCCAGTTGGGCACGCAGTCGTTGCAGTTCCTGATCGAGTGCCGGAGGCGCAACCGCCCCCGTAGCACGCCCGGCCTGAAGATCGGATTCCAGAGTGCGCCATTGGTTCAGTAAAGATTCGAGGTAGACGCCTTGCTGCTTCGCACGGCCCAGCGCATCCGTTTCCTGCTGAAGCTGCGCCTGGAGTCCTGACAGGATCTGGACGTTGCTTTGCACCTGTTCGGGCAACTGACCGAGGTATTCACTCTTGAATTCCTTGACCTTTGACTCCTGGTCGGCCAGGCTTTGCCGCGCCTCTTCCAACTGGCTCTCCAGGAACTTGGTGGTTTGTTCCGATTGTTCCTGGCGGGCCTTCAGGTTCTCGTTAATAAATAAGGAAGTAAGCTGGGAAGTGACCCGCTGCGCCAATGCCGGATTGCCGGAGAGGTAAGCGATTTTGAACGCAGTAAGTTCGCCTCGCTGGTTCGGCGACTGCACCAGTTCAATCTGGATGTCCTTGCGCATGCGCTCGACGAGATCATCGGGAGTCCGCCGCTCGCTCATTCCGGGATACAGTTGGTACTCGTTGATAATCGCCAGTAGCCGCGTCCGGCTGAGAATCTGCTGCGTCATGCTCTGCAGGCGTTCCTGCAGGTCGGCGGCGACATTGGAGACGACATATTGCTCGGGGACCCTTTGCTGTTCGACGAGGATGACCGTTTCTGACCGATAGGTAGCCGGGAGGAACCACGCTACCGCCCACACAATCGCCCAAATCGTAAACGCAGGAAGAGCGAGCGCCCAGCGCCGTCGGCACAGGATCTGCCAGTACTTCTTCCAGTCAGTCTGTTCCAGTGACGGGTCTTCGAATGTCTCTGGCATATTTATCTTCCGAGCGGACGTGAGAAGGAGTAGCTGACCGATACCCAGGCGCGATTCCGATTCGCCGAAAGACTCGGTATGGCATCAACGTACTCTTGCTGATTGCGGGCGTAGCGCAGACTCGTGCCCCAGTGATCGGTCAGTTGGAAATCGAATCCGGCGTTGCCTGTCCATGTGCGCAGCGCAGGGACAAGGGTTGATCCGACAAAATTGTTCTTCGCGTACGAGCCGCCCAGGATCGCTGTCCAACGTTGCGTCATGCGGCGCCGGTACTCGGCGGTGGCTTGCTGCATGATGACGGCTTGCGCCAGTCCGCCACCGTCGCTGGTTTGGCGTGTATAGCCGACACCAAAACCGTTGCGAGGTCCTTGCCAGGTCCACGACATGCCACCGGCGCCGTGCCAATGAGCAGCGGAGACCTGTGAAGCGATCGACAGGACGGGCAAGAAGGTGGTTGAGCGCTCAGGCCCTGCCCAGAGGGAAAAGTTCATGCGCGCGCCGACATCGACCGAATAGAACAAGAAAGTTCGCTGAACGTCGGTCCGATATCCCTGGTCGAAGTTGAGACGCTGAAAGTTGTAGCTGACGCCAAGCCAGTGACGGTGCGCGAAGCGATGCGCGTAGAAGCCCTCAGCATTCCAGGACCGTGAGTCGATGAGTGAATAGTTGGGCCCTGACGTTCCTGGCAACTGACCGTAATTGACAAAGTAATACCTACCGCTCGCGCCCACCATGCTGTCAATGCCGAACTGATAGGTCAGGTCAAGCCCGCTGGTGTTTCCGGTACGGTTGCTCAGCGGCACGACCAGCGAGGTATTCGGCTGGCCGACCAGTCCGGGCTGAGGATTGCTGCTCGACAGAAAATCGGAAAAAAGGTTCGTTGTCTTGTTGAAGTTATCGTGCAGTTGCAGATTCACGTGCGGACTGAGCCGATAACCGAACAGGAAGTGAAGGTCATGTGCCGACTGATTGCGTTCATTCAGCCGCTGATTAAAGGTGAAGCCGGGACTGTAGCCAAAGTCCCAACTCCAGCGCTCCCGGGTTTGCACAATCTCCAGAGAGGGGAACACAAGGTAGCTGAAGTCGCCTACGCGGTGGGTTGGTGACGCGAGCATGTTGTCGTCATAGGCCGCAGAAACAGCGATGCTTCCGGAAATCACGTTACTGCGCGGACTCTCGGAGGACAGACGCAACGGAGTGCGAACGCCCGCAACCGGCAGCGGCGGAGTGAGTACTTCGGTGTAAGGCAGCTCCGATCCAAACGCCGGTTGCGGAGATGCGCCTGGGCTGGTTTGCCCGATTGCTGTGAGCGAAACGCAGATGAGCATCAGCAGTGTGAAGCTGTGGCGGGTCATGGCAGCCTCACGGAACCACGATCGTGTCGTTGGATTCGAGCTCGACATTCTGCGAGTAGTTGCGGCCTTTCACGACATCCTTGTAATTGAACGGGAGACGGAGCTGCTTGCCATCCGGTGAGTGACGCAGCACGTAAATGTCTTTTTGCTTGGCAAAATCGCGGAACCCGCCAGCAATGGCGATGGCGTCGATAATGGTCATCGGCTTTGTCAGCGTGTACGACCCCGGCTTCAGAACCATGCCGAGCACGTTGAACTTCTGACTCTTGATCTCCTGCACGATCACCGTGACTTCGGGCTCGGATACATAGTCCCTTAATTTGGTTTTGATCTCTGCTTCGAGTTGCTTCGGCGTTTTTCCGCTCGCCTGTAATTCACCGACTAATGGCAAGGAGATTCGCCCGTCGGAACGTACCGGCACGACGCGCGAGATCTCAGTCTCTTTCCACACATTGATGGCCAGTACATCGCCGGTACCAATCACAAAGTCTGCACCCGCAGAATCACCTCCGGTCCGTGCGGGTGCTGTGTTCGGAGCTTCGTCGGCGCTCGCTACCACGTTCTTTGCGACCTCATTTTTCGGAGCATTGTTCTGGGCGACGAGCGGCATAGCCAGGCCGACCAGCAAGAGGAGAACCGCTATCTGGGGAGTTCTCATAACGTCACTTCCGCTGCTGAATTTGGTTTCCAAAACTGACTTTCTGCGACAATTCCTTTGGGCAACACTTCTCGACCACCGCGCGATTTCCTGATCGGCGTAACGTCGGCCGCGTCCACTTCAACGACAATCGATCGCATAATCAGATCGAGCGACAGCACTACCCGAAATCCACTGCGTCGCCGCAGCAGAATTCCTCGCGCGCCCTGAAGGGGGCCTCGGCAGATTTCAACGCGCGAGCCGGCAGTCAAATATGGATAAGGCTCGGCAGCAACGCCGGCCGTCAGCGCGCTGCGAATCGCATAAATGTCTGACTCGGGCACAGGAAAGGGCACACCGTTGAAAGCGACCAAGTGGGCGAGTCCGGGGACCTGCAGGACCCGCAGACGATCGTGAAGAGCGATTCGTACGAAGACGTACCCCGGAAACAGCGGCAACTGTACGCGACGACGACCGTTTTTCCAGCGATGGACTGTGTCGTACGTGGGGAGAAAATTCTCGACGCCTCTATCATGCAGTTGTTCGGAGACACGTTTTTCGTGGCGTGATGCGGTGTACGCGGCGTACCACAGCGTCCGCGAAAACAGGTCGCTGTTCCCTTGCTTCATGGCGTTCGTGATCAGCTCGGACATCGTGCTCCGGATACAGCTTCGCCCCGTCAGTTCGAGGCGTGTGTTCTTGCAACCTGCCTAGAATCAGCTACTTGCAACGAGATTTCACAAGTTCGCGCGCCAGGGTTGCACCGAGTGCCTGCTCACCAGCTGTCTCGTTCAAAACCCTGCGGCCGTTTTCCGATCCCTGCAATTGAAGCCGAAATTCTGTGTCGGCAATCGCCGCGAAACCACCACGCTCCGCGCGAATCACATGGGCGTTTGTCCTGAGGCGCGGCCCCGATCCCTCTGTCTGCAGACTGGGAAGATCAACTTCCAACCGAAGCGCTATGCCCACAGGCAATGGTTGAGATGTGACGACGAAAACTCCGGCTGGGCTTATGTCCCGCGTGTAGCCATCGCCACGATGAAACGTGCCACCATTGCTCTCCCATTCGAAGCTGACGAGAGCGGCTAAGCGATAACGCTTGTGCTGACGTAATTCCACGGCTTTTTTGGGAGAAGCCTTGGGGAGGGATGTGCCAAAAGTAATTGCACAGGGAAGAACCGACAAGACTCACAAAGTGGCTCCCTTAACAAGCACGAGTGGTCAGGGCAAGGTGTCCATTTTGAGGGTTCGTAAGTGGATTACATAGAGGTCAACGACTCGCCGAGTGAAGCCAGTTGGTATCCACTAAAGTGGGGTTGAGCAACCACGCGATCACCTGCATCACAAGCTTAATACGACAGGCCGCGCGCATACCTCCGAGCCTTTGAATGCACCGAGTTGAAGGGCTACCGTCGCGAGATTCAGCAGTTGAGTCGTAGTTTGGCCCGGCTATGTACGAATGAAAATCTAGTCACGCACGGTTCCATTCCCAAACCGGGAATCAGCTCGCTAAATTGTCACGTTCTGTGACTGAACAAAGCGCGCCTGAGGCTAGAATTAAGGACATCAACCCTCCCACAATGGACTGCTCTGGAGGACTTAATACAATGCCTTCGGGGCCCAGCCGTGAAATCATTCATGTCTTGGTAGCTGATTCTAATCAAACCCAGTCGCAACTGATGTGCAGCGCGCTGCGTCGGCAGCCGGGGTTGCGGGTCATGAGCTGTCATGCGGCACTGGCCGATTGCCTTAGTGCGCTGGAGACTGCGCCTGCCGACATCATTCTGATCGGTGAGGGACTGCCCGACGCTGACCATCAATACGAAGTTCTGCGAGGCTTGCATGCGGCCTACCCTCGGGTCGGCCTGATCTTGCTCGTTGGTAAATACGATCGGGATCTGGTTGTGAATGCGATGCGCTACGGCGCGCGAGGACTTTTCTGCAGCACCGATCAGCCGTTCAAAGCGCTGTGCCGGTGCATCAACGTGGTTCACCGTGGACAAGTCTGGGTCAATAGCGAGCAGATGCAATACGTTCTTGATGCACTCGCCACCGCACCCACCATGCACGTCGTGAATGCGAAGGGGGAGGGCGTGTTGACGGCACGCGAGGATGAGGTAGTCAGCCTGGTTGCCGAAGGCATCAGCAACCGCGAAATTGCCGAGCAGCTCTCGATCAAGGAGAACACCGTCAAGAAATCGCTGTTGAGGATCTACGACAAGCTCGGCGTATCCAACCGGGTGGAACTTGTGCTGTACGCCTTGACGCACCGGGGTAAGTACCGGAGCTGTGCACCGCCCAAGCCGCCATTGTCCAGCATGAACGGACTTGACGCTGAGGCGAACATCGCTACGGACAACATGGATTATGAGTTTGCGGGCAAGATGAACTAGCTATGGCCGCGACATTGCTGGAGCCTGCGACAGCCCTAGCTCGCGAAATTGCCGACAAGTCTGCAGACAAAATCGCGCAACTGGTTCGTTCGCGGGAGCTATCCGCGCGCGAAGTAACAGAAGCCTTCATCCACCGCATCGAGCAGGTCAACCCCCGAATCAACGCAGTCGTACTTCCGCTATTCGACGAGGCATTGAAGGATGCGGATCGCCTGGATCGAGCACTCGCTTTGGCCAGCCTCTCAGGTCCTCTCTGCGGGGTTCCGGTCACGATCAAGGAATCAATAGAAATCGCGAGCACACCCAGCACGCTCGGCCTGACCGAACGCGTTTGTCACCGCGCTGCAGAAGATGCGGTCCAGGTCGCGCGTTTGAAACAGGCGGGAGCTATCGTTTTGGGAAAAACGAATGTATCGCTCCTGCTCCGCGCCTATGAAACCGACAACCCTGTCTACGGCCGCACCAACAACCCTTGGAATCTGGATCGCGCACCTGGCGGATCCAGTGGAGGTGAAGGTGCGATCGTCGCAGCCGGTGGATGCGCCTTCGGGTTAGGTTCCGATTTGGGCGGCAGTGCCCGATTGCCAGCGCACGCCTGCGGCGTCCACGCACTCCGGCCGACATCGGGCCGACTCACAATGCTCGGACACGCTCGGGTACAAGCCGCCCATTCCGGCGCAATCACCTCACAACCTGCACCCATTGCGCGCCACGTCTGTGATCTGGCGGTGGCCATGCGGGTGTTGGCTGCTCCGGGACAAGAAGACGTCGATCCAACGATTGCGCCAGTCGAGTGGCATGAAACGGCGGGTCTTCGCAACCTTAGAGTAGGCTTCTATACAGATAACGGGATCATTTGTCCCGCGCCTGCGGTGCGCCGTGCCGTCCGTGAAGCCGCCCGTGCGCTCGAAAACATTGGCGTTAACGTTGTCGAATTTCGCCCGCCGGACTTGGATGACGCATGGGAGATCCAACTGCGTCTGACCTGCGCCGACGGATTAGCGAGTTATCGACGAGCGCTCACTACGAGCAAGGGAGCAAAGGTCCGGCTAACCGCAATGCCTGGTCCTATGCGAACAGCTACGGCGCTACTCGCTGACCTGTTTGGCCAGAAGAAGCTGGCGACAACCATGCGCTTTAAGCAGCGACTCAGTATTGGCGAATATATGGAATTGCTCGGCAGAAAGCGCAGTTATAGTTTGCGTTTTCTCGCAGCAATGGACCGCGCTCGCCTGAACGCGATTCTCTGTCCGCCCGATGCATTGCCTGCATTGAAGCACGGTAGCAGTTACTACCTGAGTGGTTGCACAGTCAGCTATCCCGGCCTGTATAGCTTGCTGGGAATGCCCGCCGGTGTAGTTGCGGCAAGCCGCGTTCGCCCGTATGAGGAAACGGAGCGGCCGGTCAGTCGTGACATGTTCGAGCGTGCTGCACGCCGCGTCGAACTCGGCAGCGCAGGTTTACCCATCGGTGTCCAAGTCGTCGCGCGACACTGGAGAGAAGACGTGGTGCTGGCCATCATGCAGGCGCTGGAGGATCACTTCCGTGGACAGCCGGACTATCCGGAGCTGACAAAAACTTAGTGCGCCGCAGCTTTCTCGGGATACCCCACCGCAATCAAATAGATGGGTTCGTGGTCATTGGGTAGTCCTAGCGCCTTCTCAACCTGATCGTCGTAGAATCCGCCGATCGGAACACTCCCAAGTCCTAATGCGGTGGCTTGCAAAAGCAAATTCTGCGCGGCATGGCCAGCTTCGAGGTGAACATATAGTGGGCTGCGCTCTGACCCATAGTGCCGGGCGACGCGGTCATAAACGGCTGCGATCACGAACACTGCTGCCGCATGCTTGATCGAACCACGCCACTGCGCCGCCCAGTACAGCGCCGATCGCAGGTCACTGTCGAAGCACAGCTCAAGTTCGTGCCTTTGTGGATTGTAGTGGTAGAAGCCGCTAGGGACGGAAACGTAGAGCTCCAGCGGGTAGCAACCGCCGGCGGAAGGCGCAGTGCGACGCGATCCATTCGTAATACCTTGTGCCGCCCACAGAAGTTGCGATAGCTGCTCCCGTGTGAGGACCTTCTGTGCGAAGTCACGCACGGAGCGCCGACCTGCGATGACTTGTTCCAAGGGGATATTGCCGGTCGGATCTGGGGCAGGCAAAACAATCTCACTCACAGGCGCTCGTGCCGCAGAATCCACAGCGCGTTCAGTAGGCTGAGTTCCGCGGAGCAGTCGGTAGCCGTTTACCACGGCTTGGGACAGTAACCGAAATCGTGTTCTGTCAATTAGTCGCATAATCGCACGCAATAAATGCGGCGCTTCATCCATTGTGCCTTTGCGAAACGTGGCGGTGCTCAGAATGAACGAGGATTTAGAAGAGTTCCCGAATTGGGAATCAAGCAGAGAGCGGTTGGTTGGCGCCTTGGTGCGCTTTCCCGTGGCAAGAACAGCAAAGTCTCGACAATTCGTATTCCACTCGTCGCCAGATTTGCTGCGAAATGCTGCTTTGGAGAATGTGGTTCATTTTCCCGAGCCGCGGATCTGATTGCAGAATACGAGCTTTTGCTCGCCCGACAGGGGATGCTGGACACAGCGAGTTCGCCGGGAGCAGCCGCTTGTAAAGAACTGATGGCCTCTCCTGCGGCACCGCGCTGAGCGCCAATATTCCGTGTATTGCCGGGGAGTAGTTGAACACTACCGAAGTGTCTTCCGGAAACGGCTTCTAAAGATCGCTGGCTAGCTCGTTCGCGCGCGCTGCATAGCTAGCAACAGCCAATGCAAACGCGGCTGTGTACTCCGTATCGCGGCGTTTCCATTCGTCTCCTCCAGACCTCCGGCGCGATTAGAGCGGCCGCACGTTTTCGGCTTGCCAGCCCTTCGGGCCTTTGGTGACGCTGAACTCAACCGTCTGGCCCTCTTGCAGACTTCTGAATCCGCCCGCCTGGATTGCCGAGAAGTGCACGAAGACGTCTTCCCCATTCTGTCGGCTGATGAAGCCATAGCCCTTAGCGTCGTTGAACCACTTTACTGTTCCTTGTTCCATGTTGATGTAGTGTGTTCCTCTTCTGAATTTACGCTGGAAGGAGTCGGAAGAACTTGCGCAGGTGACTAGGGTTTCAGGGCGAGAGCTGCTCAACCGATTCTGTCTAACGTACGTGAGGATCGTACCTTGCAACGCGGACGATAGCAAATATTGCCGGCACGCAGTTAAGTGCTTTGCTTGCCACAAAAGGCGCTTACTAGGAACTGTGGTTCATGCCGCTTGCTGAGCGTCAGCATTAGGGTTTTGGCCGAATACAGAGTAGTATGTAAAACTGTGACAAAGATTGGAGATTAGTGCCCAGAACAGCGATTCAGACGTGGAGCGACTTCGCTTCAGCGATAGTGGACGAACGGGACCCGCAGAAAATTACAGACCTCATAAAGCAGCTCAATCACGACCTCGCGGAAATTGATCGTCGACCCCGGGCTGCGGTAATCGCAATTAACGGCTCCGAATCGTAACTTCACCCAGCACTCATAACCTCGAAGACACACCTCGACACTGCGCCTTCGCGATTGAGTCATAACGAGAGAAGGCGTGTCCATGTGCATTTCAGGTTCTGGAGTTCGTGGATCGGTCGCGCACCTCTTGCATCAATGTTGCGCCATTTCGTTTGAGCAGATCCCGGCAGAGAACTCGCCGGTACAGATCAACTCGTAACAGGAGCCGAATATGTCAGGGATTAACGGGGATAAATCGAGATTCAATCGCCGACGGAAACAGAAGATCACGCGGCGCCAGAAGAACCGGGAACGGCTCACGCTAGAACAGTCGGCAGTGCAGCGAGGGCCGGGTGGCAAAGGACCGGCAGGGAGGACCGCATGACCGCTTCTTTCGCAAGTCTGGCTCCGGCGAGTATCGGGTCTGCGCCCGTGAAGAAAAAGCGAGTTCTTTTGGTCGACACGTGTCGCGTCCAACGAGACATGCGCGGGGAGACCATGCGGCGGCTGGGGATGGAGGTTGACTGCGCTGCGGATATCAGCGAAGCCCGTTGCTGGTGGCGCCCGGAACTCTACGACCTGGTGCTCTTTCACGTACAAACTGAACTCCCGCACATGTACAAGTTTTGGGACGATATACGGGCTGCGACACCATCGCAACCGATTGCTTTTCTCGTCGGTAAACCCGACTTCCTTGCGACGTCTCCAAATGGCGATCAGTCGGCTTCCCTGGAGATGCCCCCTGTAGCGGTGTTGCCGGAGTTGCCTCCTTCCTTGCCAGTGAGCGACGTAGTGGGTGTGCCGAAATACTGGGGAATTATGGAAGCCTGCCGCCGCATCTCCGCAGTGCGCTCGGTTGCCGATGCGCGCTCGCGAGCATTGCGGGAGAGACCCTTACCGCGCCGGGATACGGCAGAAGGTGAGCCCAAGCGCGGTGTCGTGAGAACGATCGAGGCCGAACACAGAGAGGAAATGCAATGAAAAATCTTTATGTAGGCAATCTTCCGCACAGCACGACAGAAGCGGAATTGCGCAACATCTTCCAGGAGCACGGGGCTGTCGAACGGGTGAGTCTTGTGATCGACCGTGAGACCGGTCGTGCTCGCGGCTTCGGCTTCGTCGAGATGACGAATGCCTCGGAGGCGGATAAGGCCATTGCGGCGTTGGACGGCAGTGATCTTGGCGGCCGCCCAATGAAAGTGAACGAGGCGAAGCCCAAGACGGATCGGCCGAGAAGCGGCGGGCAGCGATTTGGCGGCGGGGGGCGCGGGCGAGACGACTATCGCGGGCACGCCCGTCAACCGCGCGAGCCTCGCTGGTAGAGATCAACGACAGAAGGTCACAGGAAGATTGTTTCCTGTTGGCTCGGTTGATCTCTATAACGGTGTCTTGGGTAGTAACGCATGGTGCTGGATCGTTTCGGCACGGTGTGCCTGGTGAAGCGAATTGAGGAACCATTATGCCCAGAGGACGATCGACATTCAACAAACGCCAAAAAGAGCAAGCGCGACAGCAGCGGCAAAGAGACAAGGCCCTGCGCAGAAACGAGCGGAAGCAGACAAAAACAGATAGTCCGAGTGATGATCTGGCTGAATTGCACGAGCATGCTGCCGCACAAGCGGCGCTCTTCCAAGTTGGACAAGAGCAAGGCACAAGGGGCGAAACGGCGGCTATGGATCCTGGTGAGGAGAACAATCCGTAACCAAGGAAAACGTCGCCGAAACCGAACAGCGACGGAAAGCTTGAGCAGGGGAGAGATCTATCAGCTATCTTGAAGCGCATCAGAAGGCCAACGTACCTCTTTGGACGGAAGCGCTGTTTGCAGCAGAGCTGCTTCTGCTGCATGCCTCACCTGTTTATTACGGATTCGGCGTCCCGCATGGGGATGGAACTGGTGTGGTGGTCATACCCGGATTCCTTTGTCCGGACGCGTACTTGATTCCCCTGCGGCACTGGCTGGAACGCATCGGCTATCACGCATTCTATTCAGGCATCCGGTTCAACGCGGATTGCCCAAACCTTCTTATTCAACAGCAGTTGAACGAGGCTATAGATACCGCACTGGAGAAGACAGGCCGCAAAGTCCACCTGATAGGCCACAGCCTGGGCGGGATTATGGCGCATGCGGTGGCCGGCCAACGCAGCAGAGATGTTGCGTCAGTTGTCACCTTGGGAGCGCCTCTGAAGGGCATGGTGGCACACACTACGGTCTTGCATGCCGCCGAGCAGATCCGCCTGCGTATCATTCGCGAGCACGGCACCGGCGTGATGCCCAACTGTTACACCGCCCGTTGTACCTGTGATTTCGCTAATTCCGTGCGACGTTGCCTGCCAGGTCCTGTGCTGCAGACAGCCATTTTTACCGAGGATGATGGTCTCCTTGATTGGCGTTACTGCAAAACGAACCAGGCGAGTGCGGACTTCGCTGTAAGTGGTACGCATATTGGGTTGGTTTTTAATCCGAGCGTGTACACGATTATTGCCGATCGATTGAAGCAGGCCGATACTGGCCGGCACTGATTGGCGTTCAACGGGTGACAGAGAACGCGCTGGGTGCAAACGCGGGTCGTAGGAGGAGTCCTCGATGTACAGACCGGATCAGTACTTGGCGGTGGTCGTCGGCCTAATGTTTGTGGCCGGTATTCTGGCAGCGATCTACTCGGCTCGGCGGCGAACAAGGTTGCGAATGCGGGGACTGAAATAGTTCGTCGCGGTCCGTTGACATTTCTAGTGTGGACAGGAGAAGAATGAAAAATACCAAGTTCCTGGTGAAAGTGAATCGAACCGGCGTCCATGTTCCGCAGTACGTGCAGAGCATCGGCAAATCGATTGCTACTACTTCGGATCGGAAGCGTGCGCTAATAATGGGAAAGTTTGCGGCGGAAGACACGATCAGTGCTATCCAAAATGCCCGATGCACACCGGAATTGGTCCCCGTCAAGGTTCCCGCGTAGAGGAGCACAGTTCGCCAAAGGGATCATCGTGCCGCTGCAAGCAGGGCGCGCCGCGTAGCTTCCAAGGTGTGGATCAGGGACTCTTTGGGAAGCTTCTGAATGATTGGTTCGATCATCCATCCCATGCCGAATGGTACGTCGCGGGTCAGCGAAATCGCCCGGCACTCGATGTATGCCCCTTCTTGCCGCTGTTCAAATCGCCAGTAGGAGTACAAGCGCCAAAGGAACCCGTAACCAGTATCGGGTGGCAGAATTTTCTCCTTGGTCCTGCCTGCATCCTGTACTTCCGCGATTCGAGTCGAGTATGACTGGCAGATCCACCGCGTTCGTTCCAGCGAACGATATTGCACTTCGTGCTCGGTATCGAGGACCACGGTGATAATTTTCTTCTTCACCAAGCGCAGATAGATGCGGAAGTCATCACCTCGGCGGGACAACAGCTTTGAGTCGATTACTTCAGGACGGTAAATGTTCTTGTGATTATCGTAATCCTGGATGAGTGCCAGCAGCTCAGCGATGCTACTGTCGGGAATCAAGGCTGATCCTACCCAGTCGTGAATTAGCCCTTTCGGGCCTTTGATTGGCCCTTCTTCGGACCAGAAACGCGCGACAACCTCTCCACCGCGGACGCGTCGAAATGCATCGGGAGTGGCTTCGCACCACAAAAATGGGGCACTCCCCTGGAGCGCCCCATTCATGCTTGCTTCGGCTTCTTTTACGTACGTGCTGAAATGCTCTAAAGTCTCAGGCCGCAACTCTACCGGTTGGGCAGTGTGTGCCATACCTGCGATTGTCTCGCATTTTGGCTAAACAAACACTTCGCCCGGCAGCGCGGTAAGGGTTCGGCTTGCCAGCGTGTTCTGAACGACCCGAGATGACCATTCCGAAGAGGCCACATCGAAGTGCTTGCGCTCCATTCGAAGCTGCAGCGTGCGCTCGATGCTTCTGAGATCGGCGAGCTCCGCCGCAGTGACGATGGTGGAGGCGCACCCCTCGCAACCCGCCCGTCCGGTTCGGCCAACGCGGTGAATGAAATCCTCCGCAATTTTGGGCAGGTCATAGTTGATAACGTGAGCTACGTCGTCGACATGCAATCCACGGGCAGCAATGTCGGTGGCTACCAATACTTGGTAACGGCCTTCCTGGAAGCCACTCAACGCGCCATTCCGCTGCGACTGCGAACGGTCGCCATGGATCATGGCCGCATTGAATCCATCCCGGAGAAGCTCGCGGCCCAGCCGTTCAGTACCACGTTTCGTGCGGGTGAAGATCAGCGTCTGCCCCTCGTGCGTCGAGAGCAGATGCCGCAAAACATCAGTCTTTTGATTGGGGCGAACTTCGTAAGCCTGCAGTCGGATGCTGGCCGCCGGCTTGAGGACGGATCCGAGGGCGATCCGGACCGGCTGGCGCATGTAGTCGTTGACCAGGCGTGACACGGATTGCTCCATGGTGGCCGAGAAACACAGTGTCTGCCGCTTCGTCGGAAGAACCGCCAGGATGCGCTGGATGGCGGGCAGAAAGCCCATGTCGAGCATGCGGTCGGCTTCGTCGAGCACCAGGATTTTGATTTCCCGCAGGTTGACCAGCTTTCGGTCGATAAAGTCCTGTAGCCTGCCCGGAGTGGCGATGATCAAAGCCGCACCGCTACGGAGGGCTTGCATCTGGGCCTTCTCCGACACGCCGCCAACAACCAGCGCGGCCTTCCGGAGACGGTTGCCGCGGAGTTGCTCATACTGCTCCTCCACTTGCATCGCGAGTTCGCGCGTAGGCAGCAGCACCAGAGCGAGGGGCTGCCGTGCGGCTTCGCGGTTTAGTGATTCGATCACGGGAATGAGAAAGGCCAATGTCTTCCCGGTCCCGGTCTGCGCGGTGCCAAGAATGTCGCTGCCGTCGAGCGCAGGCGGAATCGCGCGCTCCTGGATAGGGGTTAAGGTTGCGAATTGTGCTGCCGCTAACTTCTGCTGCAGGGCAGCAGACAGTGGCAGTTCGGTAAAACTCGTCATTCGATTGTTATCTTTCTAGGAGAGGCCTGTCGTCACACACTCATACGCCGAGTGTCCATGCCGCTCACGTTCAATTTAGATTTGGCGCTGTGAACTGATCGGCAGGCAGGAAAGGCGGAGGTAATACTGACCCAGAAGAGGATCACCGCATAAACAAGCAAACCGCACAAGCTCCCAATTAGTATACCAGAAGCTTACGCCAAAGCCGCACGCTTGCCGCATGTGCTCGACCAAAGTGCTGTACGCGCCCTAAGGAAACGGGATTACCGCTTGTACCTGGTTTGAGTAGCCACTCTCGAGACCATTGGAATCGACTGCGGTGACAACGTAGTAGTAGGTTTGGCCGCCGAGGACGGTTAAGTCGCTGTCCGTTGTGTTGACGTCCAAAGCAGAATTCAGCTTGCTGTACGGACCACCTGATTGCGCCCCGCGATACACGTTGTAGCCGAGTACGTTGGACGAACTACTCGGATTCCAATTCAGAGTGACGCTATGCTGCGGGGGCGGTGTTCCAGACCCACTTACTGCCAGCGAGGACGGCGTGTTGGTAGCGTTGCTAGAGAAGTTCAAGGTCCCCGAGGCGGAACCCGTAGCTGTAGGGCTGAAGATCGCAGTAAATGAGGCCGAGCCGCCGGGAGCGATTGTCAGCGGGAGAGAGAGGCCGCTGATGGAGAACTCAGAGTTCGTCCCGGTGATCGAAGAAATCGTGACCGAAGCGCCGGTCGCGGTGAGCGTACCCGTTTGGCTTCCGGTAGTTCCTACTACGACATTCCCAAAGGTCAGGGCCGAAGGTGAGAGCGCTAGTTGGCCGGGTGCAGTCCCCGATCCCGAGAGACTCACCGACAACGATGGATTGGCTGCATTGGAGGCGACAGCAAGCGACCCGCTCGCTGCACCGGTCGACGACGGAGCGAAAGTAACGTTGAACGTCACGCTCTGTCCAGGACTGAGGGTTGTCGGGGGATTCACACCGCTGATGCTGAATCCTGCTCCGCTCGGAACAATGGTGGAGATGGTGATGGCAGAGCCGCCGGAGTTGGTGAGTTTCTCCGATAATGACTTGCTTGATCCAGTTGCGACACTGCCAAAGCTCAAGGTGGCGGGTGTGGCGCTTACCGATCCAGGCGTGACCGCGGTAGCCGAGAGCCCCACGTTGAGGGTGCTGTTCGAGGCGGTGCTGACGATCGCAAGATTACCGCTGGCCGTTCCGGCAGAAGTCGGAGAGAACATCACAGATACGGTTGCACTTTGATTCGCATTCAGAGTCGTAGGAAGGGCGAGGCCGCTGATGGTGAATCCGGTGCCGGACAAGTTGGCTTGGGAAATCGTAACGCTCGACGTGCCGGTATTGGTGACGGTTTCCGTGATCGAGGCGGTGTTGCCCACCTGAACATTGCCGAATGTCAATGAACCGGGGCTTCCCGAGAGAGTCCCCCCACTGTTTGCAGTGCCGCTCAGGCTGATGGCAAAGGTCTGAGATCCGGCAGTGAAAGTAAGTGTGCCGTTATGTGCTCCGGACGAAGAAGGATTGAACATCAGCTGCATTGCAGCCCTTTGTCCCGCCGCGATGGTAAGAGGAAACGCCGGCGAAGTGATGCTGAACCCTGTACCGGTGATGGACGGCTGGGCGATTGTGACAGTTGTCGATGTTCCGTTGGCGACGCTGTCGGAAAGTGATGCACTCTGTCCAACAGCAAGCGTCCCGAAGTTAAGGCTGGAATTCGCGACTGTAACTGATCCACTGGGAGTTGGAGGAGGGGGAGCCGGCTGGTTACCTTGTACGGCTTGACATCCGAGAAGAGCGGCCAAGAGAGATACTGCGACAAAGGTTCGGCCCCAATACGCCCTGGTAACTTTCACTTTCCTTGCCTCTTTTTCTTGCGGACGAGAATGCGGGACAGTTGCTCGATCGGCGCCAGCTCAGTCGTTTCCACCACATGCCGGCTGTGACCACATTCTGCCCATAGATCGAGTCATGAAACAGGTCTCGGAAGTTCAACATTGCACGGCTGCGGGGACAGGAGAAGTACATGACAGACGTGTTGCATTTCACAACAACTGCGGGATGCAGTGTTGAGAAACACGCAGTGCTCGCTGTTTTCGAGTGTGACTCTTCTGTTTTATGCCCGCAGAAGAATCAGAGGGGAGTGTTGTTCTCGGCGGCCATTTTGATTGCGTGGGGCTGATGCGGAACGTCTTGAGCAACCACCCATGCCACGGACCCGATTGAAAGCGGTCCAAGGCAGCCGCGTCTTAGGCGAAGGGAAGATAGCCGGTGCCCAGACCAGAATAGTGAAGAGACTGATCATTACCGCCTCCATCGTGGCTGACGTAAAGCGGCGTGAAGCCGATACTGCCGTGAACAACGCCTACCCCTAAGCGAGCTCACCTAGGCCCCATCGGTCTCCCAGCGGACATACCCTCGCTAGTGCCGTATTTGTATATATAAAGGAACGAGTGTCCAGCCAACCTCTTCGCCATTTGTTCATCGAACAAACGGGAGTCATCGGGAGTGCCGATACGGATACTTATCGTCGACGACAACGAGCTGGTACGCCGGTCCATGCGCAAAATCCTTGAAACCAGTCCAGGCCTCGAGGTTTGTGGGGAGGCGACAAACGGGGAGGAAGCCGTTCGAGAGTTCCGGGAACTGCACCCGGACTGTGTTGTACTCGATTTTTCGATGCCCTTGATGAACGGTATCGATGCCGCCCGAGAGATTTCGCAGTTATCGCCGGGCATCCCACTACTCATGTGTACGATGTTCAAATCGGACCAATTGATCAGGGCGGCGGAAGAGGTAGGCGTGAAGCGGGTCGTGTCGAAGAGCGAGAAGCTCAGTAGTAACCTGGTCAACACTATTCAGTCGCTGGTCTCTTCCCGGAAAGCGATCTAGTCCGTCTTCCTTAGGCAGCCTTCAGGCTGTTCCACACGCGGCGTAGTTTCACGGCCGCTCTTCAGTGCAGCTCGGCAGTGAGATAGCCTCCCCAAACACACTTTCAGTTGTCGCTGAATGCGAAATTCAAACAGGCGTCTGACAGGGACGAATACGCCTGAATACGGGACGGGTGCCTAGACACCCGTTATGAAGAACATCAAACTGTTATCTGCTCACGTTTACAGTGATTTGGCGTCTATAACGAGACTTGGAGTGTGCTCCATGCCACCTGGTTCTTCAGAAGAGTCCCGTACTCGCTGGGGAATGGTATGGCTGATCAGTTTTGCAGCCTGGACCTTTCTGGCCTTTTTTTACGCGGCGTTGCGGTACAAATGGCTGCGTGACAGCGGAATGCCCGCGCATTTTTGGAGCATCCTCTATATTCCGCTGGTTAATTACTGGATTGGCGCGGTTTCCACGCCGGGCATTTACTGGCTGGTGAAGCGTTTTCCGATCGAGGCGAGTAATTGGACGACTCGCGTTCCCTTGCACCTGGTTGGCAGCCTGGTTTTCACCGCGTTCCACGTGGTGGTCCGGATGTTGGTGTTGCCGATCCACGACGAGTACGGCCACGTCTTGCCCAGTACGGTCAAGCTTGGTTGGAGACTATTCCTGACTTTTACCTACGATGATGCGCTTACCACGTACTGGCCGATTCTTGTTCTCGTCCAGATGCTGGATTTCCATCACAAATCGCGCCAGAAGGAGTTGCAAGCTTCGCAGTTGGAAGCGGAACTAGCAAAAGCGCATCTCCAGACGCTCAAGACGCAGCTTCGGCCACACTTCCTGTTCAACACGCTGAACTCAATTTCGGCGCTCATGCACATCAACGTGAAAGCGGCGGACCAGATGATCAGCGAACTGAGCGACCTGTTGCGCATGAGCCTGGAAAGCGGCGACATGCAGGAGAGCACGGTTCGACAGGAGCTCGAGTTTCTGCAGGGATTTCTCCGCATCGAGCAGACGCGTTTTTCCGACCGCCTTTCGGTTGAGTTTGACATAGACCCGGAAACCTACGATGCCAAGTTGCCACACATGCTGATGCAGCCGCTGGTGGAAAACGCGATTCGGCACGGGATCTCCAAGCGGGTAGATGGCGGAAAAATCGAAATAGGAGCACACCGTATTGGCGGCCAGCTGGTTGTTTCGATCACCGACAATGGCGCCGGGTTCAGCCTCGAGGAGGTGATTCGCCGAGGCGAGGGCGTGGGTTTGCGGAATACGCGCGAAAGGATGCGCCAGCTGTATGGGAAACAACACGAGCTAGCGACGATGGCAAGAGAGGGCGGTGGGGTTCAGGTGCGCGTGTCATTGCCATTTGTGGTGACCGAAACGGGAACCGAGATCGGGCGAGAGTACGTACCAGTATTTGCGGGACCGATAAGCAGGGGAGGGGCGCTGCATGGAGATACGTACGGTACTGGCTGATGACGAGCCGCTGGCTCGCAGCAAGCTACGCCTGTTACTACAGGCGGAGCCGGACGTGCGCATCGTGAGCGAATGTGGAAACGGGTTGGAGACGATCGAAGCTGTCCGCTCATACCGACCCGACTTGCTGTTACTGGATGTGGAGATGCCTGAAATTGGAGGCTTCGATGTCCTGAAGGCTCTCGAAGAGGACGAGACGCCGTTTGTGATCTTCACGACCGCATACAACGACTACGCGGTGCAGGCCTTCGAGGCGGAGGCGCTGGACTACCTGCTGAAACCGTTCGCCGAAGAACGGTTGCGCGAGGCCATCGGAAGAGCGCGCCAACAGCTCGCATTGCACAAAGGAATCATGTCGCCGCAACGTCTTCGCGAGTTCCTGGCCCATGCCCCGACACGGAGTGGGTTTGTGGAACGGCTGGTTATACGGTCATCGGGAAGGGTCGTATTTCTCAACGTTGAGGAGATCGATTGGATCGAAGCGGCGGCCAACTACATTCGCGTGCACGCCGGCAAAGAGGCATATCTGATGAGGGAGTCGATCGGGCGCATGGCCGAGAAACTGGACACCTCCAGGTTTGCGCGTGTGCATCGCTCGGTGGTCGTCAATGTTTCGAAGATCCGCGAACTCCAGGCCTGCAACAGCGGCGAATTTATCCTGACGTTGCGAAATGGCAAGCAATTGCCCTGTAGTCGGGGATATCGGGCTGCCCTCGAGCCCTTTATCTCGTAGCAGCCCTGCGATCGCGGACAGCAGAGGTGGGATCGTGCGCAAGTTCCTACAACTCGTCCCACTGATAACAAACATCGCAGTGAAACACATTAGTCTGAGAGCAGGTGAGGTGCCTGTGGATCAACAAAACATCGAGAATATTGGGGATGTTCGGATCGTTATAGGACGTATGACCGAGGAATTACAGACCTTGCTTCAGCAGCGGGACGAAGTTGTCCGCAAGATCTGTACCGTGAAGAAGACGGTGGCAGGCCTGGTGACCTTGTTTGGCGCTGAGGACATTCAGCCTCCGGTCCCCGAGTTGTTAGGCTACAAAGACCAACGCGGCTCCGGATTGTCGGCGGAATGCCGGTTAACGCTGATGAATGCCGAGCGACCTCTAAGCGCGCGGGAAGTACGGGACCGGGTGATCCAGCGACTGCCTTCGCTGGCCCAGCATCGCGATCCACTCGCGTCGGTCACGACCATTTTGAACCGTTTAATTCGATACGGGGAAGCTTGCCGGATAACCGACTCGAGGGGCCGGCAGGGTTGGGTATGGGCAACTGAGAAAGAGGACAGCGGTGTAGAACACCATCGCGCCGGCATGTGAGCGGTTTCCATACTCGACAGCCACAAGGGGGACGGAATTCCGTTCCCCCTTTATTTTTGTGCGGTGCATATCTCGTCTACAAAGACACCGACAAACACAGGGTGTGGAGAAATCACAATTGTCGGCGCGCCGGACGTGGGCAGGCGACGCTCGGCAATGCTTTCCCGGCAATTCTGAAACTCATATTGGTGCAAGCTCAAAACATTCCGATTTACGTAATCCACGGCGGCGATTTCGGCGAGAGAGATTTGCTCGGCAGTTGAATTGATCCGTTTGGTTTCGAAAATCCGCTCGCACGTCCTCAGCGAAAGTGAACTCGTCCCTCTCTCATCATCCATGTCGATAGTAGGAAACTTTGTTGCTCCATCAGCGGCGTTCTTCCCGCATCGCCGAAATTGTCACACGAGGAGAAGCCATGAGATTCAGTCACCGACGGGGTCACACAGCAGGTGGAAGACAGCGAGACGTCCTGCGGGCGGTAGTTGTCCTGGTTATGTCAGCAATGTTGACAAGTGTCTGCGCGCAGGCGCAGAGGACTACCGGCACGCTGCGAGGGCAGGTGCTTGATCCGCAGGGCGCAGTTGTCGCGGGCGCGAAGATAACCGCGACGAATGAGGCTACGGGTGTAGTTCAGTCTACGCAGACCACGTCGGCCGGCACCTACATCTTTCCGACGCTGCTACCGGGCAAGTACACGCTGAAGGTCGAGAGCGAAGGATTTCGCGAGAGCGTCAGCAAGGCAGTGCAGGTAGTCACGAACGCTGACAACGAAGTCAATTTCGCATTATCACTCGGTTCGGCGAATCAAACCATAGAAGTAACGGCGGGGGTCGAGGGCGTGCAAACGACCAACGCGACATTAAGCAACACGTTTTCGAGCAAGCAAGTGATCGATGTACCGACGGGAAATAACAGCCCGCTGCAGCTCGCCATCTATGCACCTAATACGACGGCGGCGGCGGGAGGAATCACCGGCGTTGGCGGGTCGGTAGGCGGAATGCGTCCCAACACCAACTCGTTCAACGTGGACGGCGTTGACGACAATAACGTGGGGGTCACAGGCAACAACACCACTGTCATCCAGGATGCGGTTGCGGAATTCAACCTGGTAACAAACCAGTTCAGCGCCGAATATGCCAACGCCGGCTCGGGGCAGTTCAACATCGTCACAAAATCGGGAACCAACGCCTGGCACGGTTCTGGCGAGTACTACATTCAAAACCGCAACTTGAATGCGCTGGACAACCTGACGAAACAGGCGCTCGCGGACGGTAGTCTGGATCACGTACCGCGCTTCGATCAGAGCCGGGTTGGGGGAACGGTAGGCGGTCCGTTGATTAAGAACCGGCTGTTTATCTTTGGTGCCTACGAGTACACCGATTTACACCAGGAAGGGAACACCACGACGGTAACCGTGCCCACTGCTGCCGGACTGGCGACACTGAACGGGATGGCCGCAAATGCGGAAGTGCAAAAGCTGCTGAGCGTCCTCCCAACGGCGCCTGCGGCGAATGCTGCAATTACCGTAAACGGACAGTCAATCCCGATCGGAGATGCTGTCTTATTCAGTCCGAACTATTTCCGTGAGCACGATTATCAAATCAATGGCGACTATCGAATTGGACAGCACCAAATTGCGGCCCGATGGTTGTCGAACAAGCTCTCGGCGATTCAGATTGCGACGACTCCGCAGGCGCAATTCAACCAGCCGGAGACAGTCAACAATCACAAACTGGCGCTGACCGACTCGTGGGCGGTGAGCAACACATTCGTCAACGACCTGCGGCTGTCGTACTCCAAATACCTGCAGCAGATCGCAACCCTGCCGCAGTTCGACAGCTACAACACGTATCACCTGGAAGACCTGGGCGGATTGACCATCGGCCCGAACGACACGCAGCGCAACCTTCAGCACGAATACCAGATACTGGACAATCAGACCTATACGCGAGGAAGGCACACCTTCAAGTCGGGTGTGGAGTTCCGGCACTACATCTCGCCCAACTTTTTCCTGCCCCGTTCACACGGCGACTACGATTACGCGACCACGCAGGAGTTGGTCAACGACCTGGTTCCTTCGCTTGCGGGTAATACGTTGCGCGGCGCGGGTACGGCCATCTTCAAACAGACACAGAGTGCCATCTACTGGTTTGTGCAAGATGACGTAAAGGTGAATACCCGTCTTACGCTCAACCTGGGCTTGCGGTATGAATTCACCAACAATTTCGCATCCTCCAAAACGCAAGCGATGAATGCGCTGTCCAGCGTGCCGGGGGTGATCGATTTCCATGTTCCGAAGACGGACAAAACGAATTTCGGCCCGCGCATTGGATTCGCATGGGATCCGACTGGGGTTGGCAAATGGTCCGTGCGAGGCGGCTTCGGTGTGGCCTACGGAAAGGTCTTCGGCAACTTGCCGCAACTCGCCCTGCCACCGCAATTGCAGATCGAAGAAAACGAGGTCCTGGTCTGCGCGGCATTTGTTCCCACGCCGGCCTGGTGCAGCACGGGGAACAACTTCCTTGCGACCGGCGGCCTGCCTCCCACCTACACACTACCGAGTGATCCGACGCTGGCGCGGGCTCTGACGCAAGGACTGATTGCGGACACCAAGAATCCGAAGACACTCAATTGGAGTCTGAGCGTGCAACGAGAGATGTATCGCGGCGGGACCCTGGAAGCCCGGTATCTGGGCACTCGTGGTATCCACCTTCCCGTGCAGATTCGTCTCAATTCGAAGGGCGCGTTCGCGGCCGGCATCGCTCCATTGCCTACGTACTTCGATGCCTCGGAGGTACCCGCAACGGTGGTGAACCCCGCCAGCACTCTGGCTACCTTCGACACTTACAATCCGCTGGTTTTGGCTCCGCTCGGGTTTCAGTCGAACGTGACCGTACACGAACCGATTGGGTCCAGCACGTATCACGGTGGCGCCGTTCAGTTCACACACAACACGCGCTTTGGTTTAACACTGCGCGCGAACTATACATACGCCCACGCGATCGACAATTCCACGGCGGAACTGGCCAGCACCTTCCTGAATCCACGGCGTCCCGAGGAGGCCTACGACTTGCGGGCGGAACGCGGAAACTCGGCGCTGGATGTACGGCAGAAAGTTGCGCTGATATGGACCTATGCGGTTCCCCAATTCCACAAGGACAACGCACTGGCTCGAGCCCTGATGGATGGTTTCGAGTTAAACGGTAGCTACGTAGCGCAGACTGGCCAGCCGATTTCCATCCTCTCTCCGTATGATGCGAACGACAATTTCGACATCGCCGGGGACCGCGCGATCGTGAATCCGCACGGAATCGGGTTGACCTCGAGTGATGTGACGCACGCCGTCTGCAATGCGGGAGCGGGCGGAGCTACGTCCATCGTCAGCATGGATGCGAACGGCCTGTTCTCAACCTGCGGCAGCGGTGATGACACGAACATCGTGGGGTACGTGGCAGACAATCCGACGGCCCGCTTTGTCGCTGCTCAGCTAGGGGCGAGATCGACGGCGGGACGAAATAACTACTACACACCGGGTTTCGGAGTAATGAATTTCTCGGTCACCAAGAACACCCATTTCACCGAATCCAAGTACCTGCAGTTGCGAGTAGAACTTTTCAACGCGCTGAACCACCCGAACTACACGATCGCCGGACCGGTTTCGGTATTCTCAACGCTGACTGCCCAGAACGCGTTAGCGAATCCGAATTACAACCGTGCCGGGGGCCTGCCCGATTTCCTGAACCCAAGGATTTTCAGTGGTGGGAGTCGACAGGTACAGGTCGTCGCGAAGTTCATCTTCTAAAGGAACGTTCGTCAGAGGATCCCAGCCATTCGTTTGGCTGGGATCCTTGACGAAGAATATCCCGAACTTAATCTTACTTACTATTACTTCGCTGTCCTGACAAGCCAGCCACGTTCTCGATATTCGGTGGATTGTGGCTCGGTGGCGGTCCCCCGTGCAGGCTCAACTGGCCTAGCCGGCAGAGATTTATGGCATCACCCAGGATGCGGGTGGCTTCCTGCGGCGCGTGGAAGCCCATCGAGTTTTCCGACATCACGAAATCGATCATGAACTGGCCACGGCGTTGATAGTCGCGGGCCACGGCAAGTTGAGCGTCGGTAGCACCCTTGGCCTTCTCGGCCTTGATGTCATTGATGAGATCGACCAGCGCGTCCAACGCGGTATTTCTGAGATTGAAGAAGGTGTCCTGGATATCCTCCACCCGGGCCTTCAACTCCTCTTCCGGAAAATGGTGGCATGTCTGACACGAGCGGTTCACCTTGAGCAGGGGACTGTTCACGTGGTGATCGCTGATTTTCAAACCCCCTTGGCGCATGTAGGGCATGTGGCAGTCGGCGCACGCAACGCCGGAGCGAGCGTGGACCCCTTGGTTCCACATCTCGAACTCAGGATGACGGGCTTTGATGAGGCCGGCGCCGCTGTCAGGGTGTTCCCATTCTTTGATCTTCTGCTCGTCCTCGAAAGCGATGATGTTCTCGACCTTGAGGCCTTTCGCCCAAGGGAAGGTGAGCCGTTTATTTGGCGGCTGAAAGTAGTAGGTGACGTGACATTGTCCGCAGACGAAGGAGCGCATTTCCTGGCGAGTTGCCATGGTGTTCACATCGTAGTTTTGAATCCCCTGAGAAGCTTTGAGGGAGCGCATGCCTTCGATGAAAGCAGGCCTCGTAACTCGCAGTTGCATGGTCTTCGGATCATGGCAATCGATGCAGGCAACGGGATGTTTGACCTGCTCACGAATCTGGGGATAGCTCATGTGCGAATCGCTGATGACGTTGAAACCTTTCATGATGTCGCCATTGCCCAATTTCAAGAAAGTGGTGACCAGTGAGGCGTGGCAGTTGATGCACATGGCAGGCGGGTTGAACTGCTGACGGCCGGTGAACGTCTGGTCATCGAGCATGTAGGCATGACCTCGGCGCTCCCGGTAATCGGCCGAGAAGGCATATCCGGCCCAGATGGTTGTGAGGCGGGGATCTTGCTCGAGCTTGGAACGGGCGACGACGGAACGAGGGTCGGCTTGGGTGGGCGAATGAGGCATGGCCTCACTGCCTCCATACTTGGTGCGCTGCATGTCGACCGTGCGGGTGTAGAGGTCGTACTGCATGGGAAAATTCTTCGCCCAAATGGCCGGATCGTCGATGGTGTCGTTCAATTCCACGACGCGATAAAAGGGATTCTTGGCTTCCTGCTTGCGTTCGAAGATGTTGATGAGCAGGGCGGCGACGGCGAGGGTTGCAACCGCTGCCAGCACAATCACCGTCAGAAACAAGCGGCGAGATCGAGCCGGTTCTGGATTAGTCAGAGGAGTGTTCATGAAGGCTCCGGATAAGAGGCGAAACGGTGAGCGTGGCAGATGCTGATTCGGAATGGCCTACGGAATTGTGGCAACGCGTGCATTCCAAGCCGGCGGCTTTGCCGTGAACGACATTCCCATCGATGGCCGAAGTGATGGATTCATGACAACGGCGGCAGGCATTTTCGGTGACGCGGTGATCAAACTTGGTGATTTCGATCACATCCGGGTAGCGGCCGCTGGTGAAGTAAAAAGAATGCCAGAAGCCGTTGTTGGCCTTGACCGCATATTTGCCGAGTATGTTGTGAGGAGTATGGCAATCGTTACAGGTTGCTACGGAGTGGTGGCTTGATTTGATCCAGGCATCGTATTGTGCCTGCATGACGTGGCAGTTGGTGCAGGCTACGGGATCGTTTGTCAGGTAGGAATAGCCCTTCGCGTACACGAACGTGTACGCAGCGATTCCAAGTACCGCGCCGACCAGAATCGCTGTGAAAATCCTGACTGCGAGAAAACGATCCATCGAAGCGCGCGAAACGAGAACACAAGAGGATACGCCTCGATGGGAGACTTGCAAAGTTCGCAGACGCGGCAGCTATCGCCGAAATATCGCGCCACCCTTCATGACAAAGGCAACATGCTCCAAGCGACTGATGTCCGCTGTGGGATCGCCAGGAACCGCGATGATATCGGCGAAGTAGCCGGGCTTCAGGGCGCCAATTTGTCCGTCCCAGCGCAATAACCGAGCGCCATTGATCAGGTCTGCCTGGAGGACGGCGATGGGGGTCATGCCATATTCCACCATCAGCTCAAATTCGCGGGCCTGTGTACCGTGCGGGAACGGGCCGACATCGGACCCCACGGCCATAGGAAGACCCGCCGCCAATTGTCTCTTGAATTCTTGAGCGTGAAGTTGCTGGATAGCGCGTTCACGCTGCGCAGTCGCAGGAGAGGCGGCGTGCTCTGCAAAGTACTCACCGATTGCGAACGTCGGTACCGCGGGAATCTTCTTCTCACGCATGAGGCGCATCGTCTCATCGCTTAACTGGTATGCGTGGTCGACAGACGCCACGCCGGCGCGAACGGCATAGAGGGCGCCTGGGTCTCCGGTTGCGTGAACGGCGAGTTGCCGCCCGGTGCGGTTTGCTTCAGTGATCGCGGCGGACAATTGAGCCTCGGTGTACTGGTAAGGCGTTACCAGTTTGCCGTTGACGATGGAATCGGGCCCCGTCTCATAAATCTTGATGAAGTCCGCGCCTTCCTTAACCTGCTGGCGAATGGCCTCGACTAGTTGTTCGGCGTCGTTGGCGTAGGTTGCGTTCGATAGAACATGCTGGGCAGGGTTGAAACGATTGGCGTCTTCATGTCCACCGAGAATATCGATGGCGTTGCCGCTGACTCTTAGGCGGGGACCCGGAATGGATCCGCTGTCGATTGCATTTCGAACCGCGGTGTCGGCGGAACCTGCACCTTCGGTGCCCATATCGCGTTCAGCGGTGAAGCCTGCCATGAGGTCAGCTTTGGCAGCGAGCGTCGCGATGATCGTCCTTTGAGGTACTGACTCCTCAACCGTCTGCAGATCCTCGGCGCCGGGATGAAGAAAAAGATGGATGTGTGCGTCGATCAGTCCGGGCATGAGGGTGAGACCGCCAAGGTCGACGATTTCGGCGCCTTGCGGGTGAGCGACGGTGCTGCCGACTGCGGAAATGCGCTCGCCTTCTACCAGGATCTCTGCGGGCGAAATGATCTTGCCGGAATCTATGTCCAGCATGTGCGCGGCATGCAAGACGACCGGGTGTGGCGTAGTTGACTGCGCAAGAGTGGCGGGAGAGAAGCTCAAACAAGCTAAAGCGACAACGCAAAGCTTCAGTTTCAGCATGGCGCAGAAATGTTAGCAGAATGCCTTTGATTGGAGCTTGCCACGAAACCCTCATGACGGATGGTCTGGGGAGCTTGGTTGCGTTGCGAATGAATCAGGCGAGCACTTCGCCGGCACCGTCAGCCGCGGAGGAGACGAAAATCTGAGGGCTCAGACCCGTAGACTCGCGGTAAGCACCGGCGACACTCTCTTGAAAGTCGGGAACAGCCTCATGTCGAACCAGGCTGATGGTGCAGCCGCCAAACCCACCGCCCGTCATGCGCGAGCCATAGACACCCGGCTGTCTGGCGGCCACTTCGACCATGAGATCGAGCTCGCGGCAACTGACTTGGTAGTCATCTCGCAGGCTGCGATGTGAATCGGCCATGAGCCGTCCGAACTGGGCCAGATTCCCTGAGTCAAGCGCCGCCGCTGCCTGCTCAACGCGCGCGTTCTCGGTGACAACGTGGTGACAACGACGATACACAAGATCCGGGAGCTCAGACCGGTGCTCTTCCAGCTGCTGCTCGGTAACGTCGCGTAAGGCGCGTATGTTTGGAATTGTCCGTGAGAGGATGCGAACGCCTTCTTCACACTGAGCACGGCGAATGTTGTATTCACCGGTGCCCAGTTCATGCTTCACCATGGTATTGCAGATCACGAGGGAGACAGCTGAGGGGACGGGCAACAGGCGGAAATCGAGTGACCGGCAGTCCAGCATCAGAGCGTGATCCAGGCGGCCGCAGCAGGAAATGAACTGATCCATGATGCCGACGCGGACACCGACAAATTCGTTTTCGGAGCGCTGGCAGAGTTTTGCGATTTGTACTCGATCCATTTCCAACCCGGAGTTACCTAGCAGGGCAAACGCTGTGGCGACTTCAACGGCAGCTGACGAACTCAATCCGGAGCCTATAGGAACATCGCCGTGCACGAGGAGGTCCCCACCGCGAAGATGGTAGCCGGCTTTCTCCAGCATGAGCGTCACACCTCGGATGTAGTCGCTCCAGTGTTTTTGAGGCGTTCGCGGGGAGCGGTCCAGATCGATGTCAATGGTTTGGGAAAAGTCGATCGAATGCACGGTCAGTTTTCGATCGGCACGAGGTGCAATCGCGATCCAGACCGCGAAATCGATAGCGGCGGGCATCACGAAACCATCGTTGTAGTCAGTGTGCTCGCCGATGAGGTTGACTCGTCCAGGAGCTCGAAACACGCGGGGCTCGCGGTTATAAACCTGGCGAAACTTGGTCTTGATGTCGGGGACTACCGGTGAGTCGAGCATCCAATCCTTCGCAGCGCCGCATGGAAGAAAATATTCCCGGGCAGGGAAGTATTGGACTCGACCACCGGTCGACAGTCAAGCAGAGGCATCTGGCCGCGGGTGAGACTAGGCGACCTCGGTTGCCTCGAGTTCGGCCTCAGTCTCTTCCGCTTCCGTCCGGTTATGTGTCCGGGCGACGAGCACGTAAATGGACGGCACGACAAACAACGTGAATGCCGTTCCGATGATCATGCCGCTCACCAGCATGATTCCGATGCTGTTTCGCGCACCGGCACCGGGGCCGGTTGCGAGTACAAGCGGGAAATGACCAATCACGGTGGCTGCCGTGGTCATCAGAATCGGACGCAGTCGCGTACCGGCAGCCTCGACGACGGCACTCAACTTGTCGAGACCCTGTTCCTGAAGATGGTTGGCGAACTCCACGATCAGAATGCCGTTTTTCGACACTAGTCCGACGAGTGTGATCAGACCAACCTGGCTGTAGATGTTCAGCGTGGTCAGCCCGAGGAACGAGAACATCAACGCACCGGAGAGGGCCAGAGGCACCGATCCGGCAAGAATGATGAAAGGATCGCGGAAGCTTTCAAACTGCGCCGCCAGCACCAGGTAAATCAGGATTCCAGAGAGCAGGAAGGTCGTGAGGAACTTGCTGCCTTCGGTGCGGAGCTGTCGCGATTCACCGGCGTAGTCGACGGTGAAGCCCTGTGGCAGAATTTTCGTAGCTTCGTCTTCCAGCACATGGAGAGCGCGGTCGAGAGGAACACCAGGGGGCACGACTCCCTGAATGCGAACCGCATTGAGCTGCTGGAACTTATTCAAGCTGCGCGGCTCGGTGGTGGTCTTCAATGTCGCGAAGGTCGACAACGGAACCAGCTTGTTGCCGGAACCAGTGACGTAGATCTCCGACAACTGATCGGCGGTCAACCGCTCAGCGCGCTTGATCTGAGGAATGACTTTGTAGCTGCGGCCCTGAATGCTGAAACGGTTGACGTAGTTGCCGCCCAGCATGGTCGAAAGATCCTGGCCGGCTTGACTGAGGTCAACGCCCTGCGCCCGCAACTTGTCACGATCAAAGACAACTTCGGCTTGAGGCTGGTCATACTTGAGATCGGAGTCGGCATAGATGAAGATGCCGCTCGCCATCGCTTTTCCCACCAGTTGATTCGCGAATTGGATCAGCTGTTGGGGCTCACCTGGCGAAGCAATCACGAAATCGACAGGGAAGTTGCCACCGCCGGGCAGCGGCGGAGGAGTCAATGGAATAACACGAATGCCAGCGATTTTCGACAGTGGACCGGTCGACTCAACCAGCAGTTGCTGCGCGGTTTTCTTGCGCTCGCTCCATGGCTTGGTCACCATGCCGCCAAATCCGCCGGTCGGAGTGGTGATCTGGAAGATGCTCTGGCTCTCGGGAAACGAGTGATAGACATCGTAAACCTGATCGGTATACAGGTTGGTCTGATCAATCGTCGAATTTGGGGACGCCTGAATGACGCCGAAAACGACACCCTGGTCCTCGGCAGGCGCCAATTCCCGCTGCGAGAACATATAGAAGGGAACAATCAGCACCACCACGATTGCCCAGAGGGCTAATACGACGGGGCGATAACTGAGCGTGCTGCTCAGGGTCCGGGTGTACGCGTTGCGCACGCTGTCGAAGCGGCGATTGATCCAACCGGCGAACCCTTTTTCGGAAGCCCCGGCCTTAAGCAGTCTGGAGCCCATCATGGGCGACAAAGTGAGCGCGACGATACCGGAAACGATGACGGCTCCGGCCAGCGTGAAGGCGAATTCACGGAAGAGGGCTCCGGTCAAGCCTCCCTGGATGCCTACGGGCGTATAGACCGCAGCCAGCGTGATGGTCATCGCGATAATCGGGCCGACCAACTCCCGGGCAGCATCGATGGCGGCGCGGACTGGAGGCTTGCCCTGGTGGATGTGCCGCTCGACGTTTTCAACCATGACGATCGCGTCGTCGACAACCAGTCCGACCGAAAGCACGATCGCAAGCAGCGTGAGCAGGTTGATGGTGAACCCGGCGGCCAGCATGAGAAAGACGGCGCCGACGAGCGAGATCGGTATCGCCACGACTGGGATCAAGACCGAGCGCAAGGATCCGAGGAACAAAAAGATAACAACGATGACGATCAGCAACGTCTCGGTGAGCGTCCTGAGAACTTCATTGATGGCGTCCTGAATGTAGGCGGTCGAATCGTAGGGCACGCCCACTTTCATGCCGGCGGGCAACTGGGATTGAATTGCCGGCAGAGCGGCGCGAACTTCCTTAATTACGTCAAGAGAGTTGGCGGTCGGCAGCACCCAAACGCCCATGAAGGTAGCGGTTTCACCGTTGAAACGAACGTCCTGCTCGTAATTCTGGGCACCAAGGACCACATCGGCGATATCGCCTAAGCGGACAACGACTCCATTGTCCTGCTTCACCACCATCTGCTTGAACTCTTTCGCGGTGGTGAGGTTGGTGTTGGCGACCAGGTTGACAGAGACCATCGAACCCTTGGTGCTGCCGATGGCCGATAGGTAATTGTTGTGGGTCAGCGCATCACGCACCTGCGAGGGCGAAATGCCGTGCGCCGCCATCTCGGCTGGCTTGAGCCAAATCCGCATGGCGAAGGTTCGGTCGCCGAGGATGTCAGCGCGCTGGACGCCGTTAATCGCGCTGAGTTTGGGCTGTACCACGCGCGTGAGATAGTCGGTGATCTGGTTCTGATCCAGGTCGCGCGACGAGAAGCCGATATACATGGCCGCAAACTGGTTGTCGGCCGTTTGCAGGTCGATGACGGGCGCCTCCGCCTCAGGCGGCAAGTCGTTGCGGACCTGGGCGACCTTGGCCTGGATTTGGGTAAGGGCAGCGTTGGTATCGTAGTTCAGCTTCAGGTGTACGGAGATCGTACTCAGGCCCTGAGTGCTGGACGACTCCATGTAGTCGATCCCGTCAGCGCTGGCGATCACGCGCTCGAGCGGAGTCGTGATGAAGCCTCGTACCAAGTCAGCGTTGGCGCCGACGTACGTCGTAGAGACTTGGACGACTGCGATGTCGCTGCGCGGATATTGACGCACGCTCAGCGATCGGATCGACTGCAACCCGGCAATCAGGATCACCAAATTGACGACGATTGCAAGGACCGGCCTTTTGACAAATAGATCAGTGAATTTCATCGGCTCCCCTCCGTTTTAGCTCACCCATTGCTGTACCCGCGATTAGCTGTCCGCGGGATTGGGAGCCGGACTATTCGAAGGCTTCACCTTGTTGTTGACTTGGACGGCTGCGCCGTTACGGAGCTTGAAGACACCAGACGTGACAACTTCATCGCCCGGATTGATGCCGGAGAGAATGGCTACCTGATCTCCGCGAGAACTGCCAACCTTGACGAATTGCTGCCGCACGCCGCGATACGTCTGCCCCTTCTTGTCTTTCATATCGGTGACGACATACACCGAATCGCCATACGGGGCGTAACTGATAGCCGAAGCAGGCAGTTCGATGGCGGTACTGCTGCTGCCGAGGTTGAGACTCACCTCGACGAACATACCCGGACGCAGCCTGTGGCCCTTGTTGGGCAAGGTCGCCTGGACCTGCACGTTGCGAGTGTTCTCGTCAATGAGCGAGTCAACAGCCGTGACGTGACCGTCGAAAACGTGGCCGGCCAGTTCGGCGGTGCTGACCCGCACCGTGCGACCGTTCTTAACTTGAGGCCCTTGCTGCTGGGGAACACCGAAATTGACGTAAATGGGGTCAAGCGACTGCAAGGGCACGATGGGCGCGCCTGCCGCCAGGTACTGGCCAAGATTCACCTTACGAATCCCGAGGACGCCGGAAAATGGCGCACGAATCGTCTTGCGCTCAATCGTTGCCCGCAACTCGGCGACATTAGCCTCGGTTTGTCGCTGGTCGGCACTGGACTTGTCATAATCCGACTTCGAGATGACCCCTTGGCTGGCCAACTGCTGAGCGCGGCTGTAGTTCAGCTTCGCGAGATCGCGTTGGGCTTCCATCGCAGCCAACTGGGCGCGCTCCTGCCGGGTGTCCAACTCGACCAGAACGTCCCCCTTGTTAACAAACTTCCCGGACTCGAACTCAATCTTGGCGACGGTTCCCGGAAGGTCGGCGCTCACCGTGACGCCCTGAACCGCCTCAACGGTTCCGATCGCGGTCATCGCGGCGGGCCACTGTTCCGTTTTCGCAACAATGGTGGTCACTGCCTCAGGGGGCATCTGAAAGGACGATGCCGCCTGAACAGCCGACTGAATCTGCCGAAACTTAAAGAAACCAAGACTGCTAAGAAGGACGATTACGACGCCCAACATCAAAAGCATTCTCTTCGCCATACCGTTGTCCCTTACGAAAACCCGCTAAACTGCTCTTAGATAAACGTTTCCCGCCGTCTTTATGTGACGGGACGAATGCAAAATCCTGTAATAAACGTGGATGCTTCAAAGCTCTCTTGCCAGCCTGAGTACCCCAAATAACTTAATGATCAGATTGCAAATGCGACCAGAAGGATTCGAAGTTTTCTCGCGCCATACTCAACAAAACAACCTCCTTACCTCGCGCATTCGTCCGCTTTCACAGTTACGACGATTGTCTTGGCGGCAAATCGACACCACCTGCCAAGAAATTTGCTACTGCACAAGACGACAGAACAGGGCTACAGGTTAGCGGCGGAAGAGGTAACTGATTTTCACGAAGAACTGGCGTCCGTCGTTGATGAAGCTGTTGGTGCGCACCAGGCCCGGACCAAGCGCACCGGTCGGGATACAAGTGACTGAGGTCGGAGCCTGTTGACAGAGGCCGGGCAGAAGATTCTCAAGATTGCTGTTATAGCCGACATAGACCGCGGTTCCGGGGTGGGGCATGTAGGTGATGAGGAAGTCGAAATTCAGCACCTTGGTGGTTGTGAGCGAGCTGTAGTTCTGGTTCGCGAGCAGCCCGTTGTACTGGGTGATGGCACGCAACGACCAGGCAGGCGTGAACTGGTAGTTCCACTTGGACCGGATGATGTGGTTGTTGAACGCGGCGTGCTTTGCGGCCCCGTTCAATACCCGATCGAGGATGTAGGTGTTATCGATTTCCAGGCGCTGGGTCGGCTTCAGGGTCATGGTTCCGTTCACCGAGAGTTCATCGCCGGTGATCGGCAGCTGTCCGGAGGGAACATCGATCAAGACAATGCCGTCGCGAATAACCTTGGTGTTGAAGGTAAGGCGGCGGAGCGGACTGCCCTTGATGACAAAACCGACCGCGTCCTGAACGTAGGTGTGATTCGCGGGCAAACCACCGAGATCGGCGGGGCGGAGTGTGTCGGTTTCGTACGCGATGATCGGCGCGATGATCAGATTCGGCTTAAAGTCAAAAACCCAATCGAAGCTGTACGCCTGCATCAAGTTGAGCCCGGTATGGTCCCAGTACCAGTGTGTTTCGCCTTCGGGGCCGTGGAAGACAAGGTGCCTGCCTTCCGGACGCCAATAAAAGTGGGAGTACTGGCTGAGGTTCCGAAGGTCGGTTCGAGGAACAAAACCGGCCTCAGTGTGGAAGCCGGGGGTGATGTCCTGGTACATGAATTCGTAGGAGAAGCGGCGTCCGATGCTATTAAGAACAGCCTCGGTGTTGCGTCCGAACATGTATGGGCTGGCGGTGCTGGCACCGGGGGCTGTGGGATTCAAGGCGAACTGCGAGGGAAGAGTGGTGGAACTGAAGACGGTTCGGAACCAGGATGTCCAATTCTTATTCAGCCGGAAGTTGGCGTCGAGTCCGCCGACGCGGTTATAGAAGCCGGCAAATTCGCGGTCGGTGAAGATTGCGCCGACACTGTTTTGCTGTCCAAAATCGTGACTGACGCGACCTACAGCGAAGTAAGCGCGTTTCCTGGCAAGCGGGCTGTAGTCGGGAACCACCAGGCCAGGAGAACGGTCGTCGGCGACGAAGAAACCGAGATTCCACGGGCCTTGTTTTCCCGTGAGGCGCGCACCGAAGGTCGGATCGGCAATACGCCGCGTGAACAGCATCTGGGACAGATTGAAGACTCCAATGCTGGTATCGCCAAAATAATTCGCGTTCTCCAAGAAGAATGGGCGCTTTTCAGGAAAGAAAACCTCGAAGCGCTGATTGACAAGATTTTGCGGCTCATCGGATTCGACTTGAGCGAAGTCGGGATTGATAGTGGTGTCGAGGACGAGACTGTCGTGAAAGACAAATTTGGAATCGAGGCCCACTTTTCCCCTAGCGTCGACTTGCTGGAATCGAGGCTGTGCTGGATCGCGGTCATCGACGGCGCGGAAGTTCCGGAGCGAAACATAGGGGTTGAACTGCATGTTGCGGCTGGGAGAAATGTTCTCCATGCCGCTCATGGTGCCTTCTTGATTAAGTACACCCGAGATGCGGCTCGAGACGTAAGGCCAGTAATCGGTTTCATCATTGTGGGCGATGTAGCGCATAAATGTGACACCCCACAATTCATCTTTCGAAATTGCAAACCGAAGACTGCGAAAGGGGATCGACATCCAGATTACGTAGCCCTTCGAAGTGAGGCGGCCGCGGGAATTCCAGATCGTATCGAACGAGTAGTCGGGGTTGCTGCCTTCGGTCCATAGGGCGTCGGCCTGCATGCCGAGTGGATTCACGTCAAAAAGAAATCCATGGCGCTGGTCATGGAAGGTGTCGATGTTCAATTCGACGTAATCATCGTCGGGCGGCGTCACTGCTTCGCGTCGTGTCAGATGGGCGCGGACAGCGTTGGCGCGCTGATCCCGGCAGACCCAGACGACGTACAAGTTCGCCAAATCGTATCCAAGATAAACCTCGGTGCTCTGCGTGGCAGGCTTGCCATCGGAAGGGGCTTGCTGTGTAAAGCCGGCAATTTTTCGCAACTGGGTTGCTGCGCCGTGGGGTTGCATATCCTCGAAGTCTTCCAGGCGCGGCGGCTGCGTAACCCGCGGTATGTGTACGTTACTGGCCGCTCGCGCGAATGCGCCTGTGCACATGGCCAGCATCAGCAACGGCGCCCAAACGATTGCCCGCATCATTTTGATCTGGTACGGGATTTGACAGCGCAAAGTTCGATCGCAGGTGGGCGCAGCCATACTGTTTAGACGAGACACAACTGGAACGTGAGCAATCGGTTAGCGGCTAACACTTAGCGGGACACGTATTGGTGTTGCGGTTCGTAGTGCAAGGCTGGCCCGCTGCACGCGCACGAGATTCGCACGATGCGCGGGCCCCATTCGTGCGTGCGCAAAGGCAAGTGCGGCCGTTAGGGGATCACGCTGGTACGGCAGCGCTGGCAACAATCGGAGTGCCCAAGGCGGAGCAGAGTTCACTAACGCTGACGTCATCGATCAGAGTCGAAGAGCCCAGGCCTCGTTGTACCCGGAAATCGGCCAAGGCGGACAAAGTATGCTCTCCCGCAACCCCGTCGATCGGACCCGGGTGAAAACCCAAGTAAGTGAGGTAGAGCTGAGTGGCGCGTACGTTGAGATCGGGAAGTGGTCCGGCCGAATACTTTTGGAACTCGCCGTTGAGCCGAATGTCGTAGCGGTTGATGGCGTAGTTAGGACCGTTGTATCCGCGGGCGAACGAGGCCCAGTCATGGGCCTGGAGTGGCCGGTGCAGGCCGGTGGCGATAAGAAAAGAGGCCATCGCCAGGAGCTGCTGATCCTCGGACTGAGACATGGCGGCAACCATATCTTCGACATTGGTAAATCCGGCTGCGCGGAAGTTGAACCCCATTACCTGACCGATGCCCCAGGATGCGCTTTGCAGCGCGGCGAGTCGGTCCTTGGCAATCGCGGCCGCCAGGCGGTCGTATTGGTTGGCCCCCCGGGGGCCGTATCCTCCCGGTGAGGGGTCGCTGATTTGGCCATCGTCATATTTTCCGCTGGTGAGGCGGTGAAAAACATGGCGTTCGAACAGGATTTGGGGCCGTCCGTCCGACAGATAACCGCAACCGGAGGTTTCCACGGCCAGGACGGTCCAGATCTCGGGCACAAAGACGCCTAACTTCGCGGCGATTTTGGACAGGCCATCGCTGGACAAAGCCAGAGCATTTCCTCGAAAAGGCAGTGCGGGCACAAGGCACCTCCTGAACTGAGAGGGACTCCGCGGGGAAGACGGTGGAGATCGGCAACATAGCACAACCCGACCGCAAGTCAACTGAGAAGATGGACGGGCCGCGCCGAAATCTATCGCGAAGCGAAGGCAAAGACCAACGAGAGCACAACATTGCCGAATGGTTCAGCATCTTAGGGGGACGGCCAGTACGACGCCTTTGTTGCGAGATTGCAAAATTTTTGCAAAGCAGGAAATCTAGCCACTAGTCGGAGTATTATTCCCCGGTCGATGCGGGGTTAGCGCCAAGCGCGTTGTGGGACACGCTTCGGTGCCCAAACAAAATCGATTTGCCGGAATAGCCAGCCTCCAAGAGGAGCTGGTTATACTCCTTGACCTATTCACCTTGCTTCTGGAGGAGGGACTCCGGGTATGCGACTTCTCCTTCGCCTTCGTAGAGTTGTCCTGACGGCCTTCGTACTTCAGTTTTCCTTTTTGACAGCACACGGCCAAAGCACTCATTCATCTCCGGTACAGGACTCCGGGCAAATCGCGCATGGTGGTGATGTTGCACCCGTGTTGCCTGCCAGGGAGATCACGATACCCGGCCCGCTCCGGTCGCTTCTGCGGATGGCCGGTGTGAGCCAGAAGGCCTCGCCGGAAGAAGTTCTTCCGTTGATTGCCCGGAACGTGTACGTGCAGGGCTATATCGGTTGGAACGATGGCGGAGACCCGACCGAGTTTCTGACGCTGCTGGCAAGGTATGTCAATCAAGCTCGAGAATTGTCGGCGTTGGCCGGGCCGCAAGGAACCATTCGGGTTGCAAACTGTGAAGAGGCTGCGCCCCTTCTGCGGATCCTCGGCTACCGGCTGCGGCAAGCATGTGGGCAGAAGGATACAACGTTAGTCACGGCCGATCCGGAAAGGGCATTCCTCACTACGGACTCAGGTTTTCCGTTATCGGCGTTGGAAGAGGACCTGCAACGCGGAACACCTTTTTCGTACGCGTATCCGGCATCGCGTGTTCCCGTACTGTTTTCGGAAAACGAATGGACTTCGGCGGCAAAGGGGAGTGGTTCGGATCCTGGCGAGCTGATCTCGGTGTTGCTGCATCATCCGTTGCTGGCACGCCTGTACTGGGCCCTATCGCGGAACGATGGAGAGACAAGGGCATTTCTGCAGAAATCGATTGGCTTAAAGAAGCTGCTGCCGCTTAGTCCAGTGATGGACTACTACGGCAGTCAAATCTGCATTCGCAACGGACGCGTGCAGGTACCGGGGGGAGAGGGAGCCGAAGCCGCATGGAAGGAGCTCGTTGGAGCCAGTCCAGAATCCCCGGGCGAGTTCGTCCTCAAACTTCTGAAGAAAGACAATGGCTGGCTGGCGGCGTATTTCGATTCCTTGGCGCGCGTGTCCCGCGAACAACAGGCGCACTTTAGTCAAGGACATCGTCTGGAAGCCGACTATGCGGCGTTTCGACGTGAGGATCCGGGGTCCGATGCAGCGCGATCGGCATTTCGGCGAGCTCCCGATCTACTGATTCTCCTGACTCGCCAGCGGTGGGACAAGGCGGGGAACCCGGTCGTCCCTGGTGATCTGGAACTCTGGAACGAGGTTCTGAGCCAAGGCAATATACGGCGCCGCATGCGGCACTGGCATAAACATGGGGGCCGCGCGAATAACCCAGATCAACTGCTCGAGGACATGTTCGCTTTCTCGCGCCGCGACGGGGATGACAGCCCGGTGCAAATGTACTTGTTCTTTGCTGACTTGCAATCGCGCCGATCTGAAGGCCACCAACTGCAACGCGACACCCTGCGCCTTATGGCGAAAAGGTTCAACGAGTACAGCGACCAATATCTCGTCTTCTCCGAATTCCCGCAGCTTGACGACGCATCGATCACCCGGTTCATCAATACGGCGGATTCCATCAACAGGATTTCGAATCATCCGCTGCGCGGCAACGCGATGGGTACGTTCGAGGCGGCGATCGGAATTTGGCAGATATTGGCACGGCAGCAGCAGATTCCGACGGCCAAGATGAATGAATCCTGGCGGGAGGTGATTCGGCCATTCGCAAGAGTCGGCACACCCGCACAGCTGTTCGATGCCGGCAAGAACTCGATCGCGGCGATCTCGCTCGCCGCCACCGGACGCGCGTCTGTGTCGGAAGACGAGATGATTGAACTGCTAGCCGGGCCGCATCGCAGTGAACCCGATAGCCAGCGAATTCACGACGAGATCGCAAAATCGATCCGGAACATCATGGACGGCCAGCGGCTGGTCTCGCTCGACACGCTGCTGGCGCTCGGCAACGGACTCAACGAACTCCGGCAAGGGAAGGGGGCCCCTGGGGAACTGGCTTCGCTGGCGGGAGAACTCCGTGAGTTCCAAATGCCGCGAGCGATGTTCACCTTCTCTGAAAGGCTGGAATGGGCTGCGGGTTCATACAACAACAGCCACACCGACTCGCAGATGAAAACGGACCTCTCCAAGGCCTTGAAGCCGGGCGCCTCGCCAGGACACATCGAGGAAGCACGCGGCCAACTAGCGTCCTTCCTGCGAGACACCTTGGTGGGGCTGAATTACGCCTACTACGAGCCGCCCGCAGCGCAACTGTTGCAGACGAACTCACTGTTCGTGCGCTCGCACGATTTTGCCGGAGAGACGGTCAGCGGCGTCGAGGGCTTGTGGCGTTCGCCGCAGTTGTTCGGCCAAGGTTCACCGGCGGGCGGCGGCGCGCACCTGGTCGGTTCGCTCGCGGATTTGCCTTACGCGCTTTCCGATGCGGAACAGGATTTTATCGCCCCTGAGAACGTGCAGGCGCTGATCTGGAAGGAAGCGGTTCCCGTGCTGCTGGCCGACAGCATCGTTCCGCGATGGTGGCACGTGACTCGAAACGAGATGCACGTGGTTGCGCTTTATCAGCGCGCCGGCGAAGAACTGCTGGCGTCCTCCGCAACGAACCCTGATCTACGGAGCAAGCTAATCGCAATATTGTCGGACAGGATGGTGCCTCAGCGAGTCTCCGGGCTCGAGCAGTTGCTGAGCGCCGGTGAAGTTCAGCGAGCGATGGTGCAGATCAGCCCTGCAGACAGCTTGTACATCACCGCCGAGTTCCGCAGCCGATATCCCGGTGACACAAGCGCCTGGGGAGCAGCGGGGAAAGAACTCGATGAGCTTTGCCGGGAACACCCGAACGAACTCAATTGGGAGCGGTTATCGAGCGATTTCGGAGTGCCTCATAAGAGCCTGGCGCAAACCTATGCGCGCGAGTTGCTGAACGTGAAACCATTTCCCGCTTTTTCTGGCTACTCGAGCCGTTTGCTGGCTGAGTCGTGGGATTCGAACAACCTGTACTGGGCGCGGCTGGCGGATGAAAAAGGGTATTCGCCGGTCGTGCTGAATCGGTTAGCCCCCGAACTGACACGGCGGATGGTAGCCAAGATTTTCGCCACGGACTTCGAAGACTGGCCGGCTTTGCTGCGCGCGATGCGCGAGACCGGAGATGAATTCCGGCAGGGGAAGATTCCGCTCGAAACGACAGTTCGCGCCGCTGCCAACCGTCCGGCAGATCAGTAAGGTGATGTACTCCCGGTGAGTGGGGGTGAGCACAGAGGGTAATTTATGGCTAAGAGACACTTCCTTTTGCTGACTTTGGTTTCTGTATTTGCACTGATTCCGGGGTTCAGTATCCGTGCCCAGGAGAACCCGCCAAATATCCACGTCATCGTTGACATGGTCCAGCTCAATGTGGCGGTTACGGATGACAAAGGAAAATATATTACAGGGCTGCGTCCGGAGGATTTCGCGATCAGCGAAGACGGGATCAGTCAAAAAATCGCGACATTTGCGGAAGGAGACGAACCCACACGCAACGTCGCCGAGCTGGCGTCCAACAGCAACAACGCGGCCCCAATGCCGAATGCAGTGGCTGATGATCCAGCCAGCGGCCCGGCAAGCGCGTTGAACTCGCTGGTTGCGGGATCGAATGTTTTTATTCTTTTCGATACCAGCAACTACATGTACCGGGGATTCGTGTTTGCGCAAGATGCCATCAGCGATTTTGTCCGCTCATTGGACAGCGCAAACAAGATTGCTTTTTACTCCTACAGCCGAGATCTGTCCCGGGCTTCGGTGCTGACTCGCGACCGGTCGCAGCTGCTGCGCGGAGTTCGGTCGACGGTCGCCGGAGATGACGCGGCGCTGTACAACTGCCTTTTACTGACGGTCAAGGACGCGGCTCAGTATCGTGGACGAAAGGTCATCGTAGTTTTCTCGAACGGTCCCGACAATTCCAGCGTAGCTCCTCCCGAGGATGTTGCGGAGCTGGCGCAATCGACCGGAACCGTCATCTACATGATCAGCACGCGGCAGGCGCAGCTTGATCCGATTTCCACCGCGGTCTTTGAACGTATGACGGCGGCAACGGGAGGAAAAGCTTATTTCGCGAAGAACTGGCGAGAGGAGAAACAGGCTTTCGCGTCAATTCGCGATGATCTGGCGCATCTGTATTCGTTGAGCTATTACCCGCATGCCAACCCGAACCGGGGATGGCGCGCGATCAACGTCAAACTGGTCGGCTCGAGAGCGAAGAAGTATCACATCCGCACTCGCAGTGGGTACCGACCATTGCCGACGCGCATGGCCAGCGCGGTAGATGTTCCTCAACCACACGCAGAATAAGAACTGCGGACTGGATCCACCCAGTCCGCAGTCAAAGCTCCTCTCAGCAGGACAGGTTACGAACGGCTTGCGGGCGGGACCAAGCCATTCATTCGGAGATATTCGACCATCTGCCCGTAGTGATCAAAGCAATGTCCCACGATCAAGGTTGACATGCCAAGCCGTGTCGTCGAGCCCTCTCCAAAGGGACTCTTGATGCTCTCCACAGCATTCTTTTCGTTAATGGAAGCCACCGCTTTGTGCATGTAGGCGAATGAGTCTTTTAGGAACTTAACTGTATCGGCCTTCGTTTTTATAGACTCGGGGCCATTTTCGCCGCCAACGTCGAGGGGTACCTTTTCGCCCAGGATCGCAGCCCCCACCAGATAGTTGACGGCTGCCACGTGCTTCACCTGGAGGGCGAAGGTGCGGACACCTTTGAATTCACCATTGGTGGGAGCGAAATCGTACTTGTCGTCCGGCATAGCTTCTGCTGCGGAGACGAATTCTTTTTCTACGCCGCTCAGCGCGCGGTCCATCACCTGCGACAACGTGCGCGGTTCATCGGCGGCGGGCGGCTGGGCTACACAGACGGAAGCCACGATAGAGAACAGCAACAGAGGCACTGCTGCAAAGCTTTTTTTCATGGGCACGCTCCTTGTGCGGCAAACAGTGTAGCTGGACGGCAGCAACCATGAGAAGCACGTTTCTTGGCATACCGGTGACGTTCCTTGCGCATCCAAGGACGCTATACGGCAACGAAATTCTGGGAGGGTGAATGGATCGCGCCACTAAAACGTCGCTTCGCAAGAAGCTGGAAGAGATGAGGAGCCGCCTTAGCTATGAAGCGGAGCGGAAGGCGAGAGAGGGGCGGGACGCCGGACCAGAGCGGGCCGCTGATATTGCCGACCAGGCGCTGACCACCTACACGAAGGAACTGTCGTTCTCGCAAAGCGAGAATGAGACAGAACTGCTGCAGATGGTGAATGGATCGCTGGACCGTATGGAAGATGGCACATATGGAACATGTCTCTCCTGTCAAAGAGAGATCGGGTTGAAGCGCCTGGAAGCAGTGCCATGGACCCACCTGTGCATTGACTGCCAAACCTTGGCAGAAGAGATGGATGCTGAGCAGCGTGGCGCGGCCTGAGAAGGGATGCAATCTAGTCGCGGACTACGGCAGGCGCCATGTGCAGGTGAGTTGCCGATAATCGGTGTTTACGAATCGTCGCCAAGCCCAAAATCAGGGCCAGGGAAGAACAGAACATAGCGGACGAGAGTCCAAAGCGGGTTGCGAGGGCACCCCAGGCGGCGCTGCCCACCGCCATCCCACCTTGCAGAACAAGCAAGTACATTGAGAGAGCTCGTGCCCTCACCCAGTCAGGGCACATGGTTTGGGCGGCGACGTTCAGGCACGCCAAAATGCCGATCCAAGCCGTTCCGGCGATGAATAAGACGAAACAGAGAGGGGCAAATTCCTTCACCTCTCCGGCCGCAACCGTAGCCACAGCGAAGATGATGATGGCGAAAGCGACCAAGGCATCTACGGAGAGTTGCCGCCGCACACGCGGCAGGACGGCAGCGCCGGCCAATGCTCCGAGTCCAAACGAGCCAAGCATCAAGCCGTAGCCGGTAGCGCCATGTGGTCTGGCGATAACGGGGAGCAGAGCGAGCAGCGAGCTGGCGCCAAAGCTAAAGGCGCCGGTGCGGATCAGAACTGATTTGACCACGCTAGATTGCCGAACGTATCTAACACCACCCCAGATCGCGTCGACAACGCGGCCGGTTTCGACTCTTTCCGGGCTCGGCCTTTTCCAGTGATAGAGAAACAGGATTACGCCGAAAAACGAAAGCGCGTTCAGCAGGAAGGTTGTGCCGCAGCCGGCGGCGGCCACGATCATCCCACCGAGGGCGGGACCTACCGCGCGTGCGACGTTAAATCCTGCCGAGTTCAGGGCTACAGCTGAAGGGTGTTGTTCAGCCGAGACGATCTCCGGCGTTATCGCTTGCCATGCCGGGTCGTTCATGACGGCACCCAGTCCGAGGAGAAAGGTGAACAGCAAGAGAATGGTGGGGGTCACCCAGCCCAGGATAGTGAGGAGCCCCAAAATTGCGGAGGCAACGACCATCCACCACTGAGTGGCGAGCAACAATTTGCGACGATCAATGATGTCGGCCAAAGCGCCAGCGGGCAGAATGACGAGAAACACGGGCAGCGTCGCGGCAGCCTGAACCAGGCTGACTTTCAGGGGTGAGGTCGTCAACGTCGTCATCATCCAGCCAGCTCCGACGTTCTGCATCCAGGTGCCGGTATACGAGATGACGGCGGCTATCCACAAAGAGCGAAACAGAGGTTCACCGAGAGGGGCCCAAGGCGACAAGTCGGGGCTGGTCTGTTCGGGAACCGGCATTTTGATGGATTCGGCCATATCGGGTGGTCAGGCTTGCTCGGTGGCGGTCACAGTTTCTCCGAATGGCCATTCGCGATTTCGCCATGCGCGGACGAAGTAAATGAGTAGTCCGGTAACCAGCAGCACGAGCGAATAGCGGATCTGCTTCATGGAATTGGTACGGGCGAACACAACGTAAATAAATCCCACCGAGGCGAGGAGAGCCGGGAGGGGATAGAGCCACATGCGAAAAGGACGGGGCATGTCTGGTCGCCGAATTCTCAACACGATAACTCCAACGGCCTGGACCAGGAACTGCAATGTGATGCGGATGACCACGAGCGCGGCGATCACATCGGCCAGGCTGAAGAAGCAAAAAGCCGTCGCCACGAGTCCGAGTGCGATCAAAGATACATAAGGAAACTGGTACTTAGGATGAATGCGCGAAAATATTTTGAAATAATTCCCGTCCAAGGCGGCGGCATAGGGTACCCGCGAATAACCCAGCATCACCGAAAAGACAGAGGCGAAAGCGGCGATGATCAGTAGGACGGTGACGGTATAGGCCGCCCATGGTCCGTAAATCCGTTGCATCAGCACCGATACCGTGTACAAGCCGGTATTGGACTTGGCGGCCTGATCAAGCTCCTGCCACGGTATTACGCCGAGGATGCTGAGGTTCATTAACATGTATAGACAGGCAACGAGAAAAATAGATAGCAACAACGCCCGTGGAATTGTCTTTCCTGGTTCTTTGACTTCGCCGCCTATGAAACACACGTTGTAATACCCCCAGTAGAGGTAGGCGGCGAACAGCATCGATGATCCCATGCCGTGGAAGAACTGTCGCGAAAGATGGAACGCGTTCGGAGGGAAGCTGAAAGCAAGCTTTGGATTGAAATGGGTCAAGCCCGCGAAAATGATCCAAAGCAGCGTTCCCATCACGATGACCCACATGATCTTCGATAAGACCCCGATGCTGGTGATGCGGCGGTACAGCAGGAAAATGGCGAACACGCAGCTGAGTATTGCGACGAATGTTGCTCCCGAAAGCACCCAGCGCAACTGAAGATCGCCGATGAATGGCAGGCCGAAATCAAGGCTGCGAGCTGCCAAGGTGTGCTCGAGAGAGGGACGGAAGTAAGCGACGTATTGCGAGAGGCCGATGCAGCCGCTGGCAATCGACATGGGCGCACTGAACGACAATTGCCAAATAAACAGGAAAGAAATCAGGCGACCAAGAGTCTTGGGTCCGTAAATCTGATTCAGGTAGCGATAGGAGCCGCCGGATCCGGGCATTGCCGCGCCCAGTTCGGCCCAAACCAGGCCGTCGCACATGGCGAACACAGCGCCGAAAATCCAGCCCAACATAGCCTGTGGCCCACCTGCCGCGCTCACCATCAGAGGAACGGTGATGAACGGACCGATGCCAATCATCTCGATCATGTTGAGCGCGGTCGCGCTGCCGAGTCCGACACCGCGGATCAGTTCCGGAGAGGACTGCTGGCCGGGTTGAACCTGTAGCGATTGCATTCGATAAAGGTGCAGCTAGCTTCGAACCACGGTGGATCCCCGCGGCTCCTTTTATTTCATTGTGGCTGCACGGACGAGTACACCCGTGCCTCCCTGCAAACGGGACGAGGCGTGCGCAGAGTTCTCGTGCCCGGCGCTGAGCAAGTTTACATAGAGCCGGATCGCTCCCGGCACGCCGCCCGGCAATTGCCGGAAGAATGCATATCCGGTATAGATATAGGTGCCTTTGCCATACTGGGTGCGCAGCAAGCCGCCCTTTTGCGGCTCTTCGCCTGGATCATGGCAGGAGAGCAGCGGCTTGAAGTGGTCGTCCCACTGGTTCATGAAGTAGAGGCCACGCTCCTGAACCCACCCCTCAAAGTCTTTCTGTGTGACTTCATTCGGGTAGTGGAACAAGCTATCCTCGGGCGCGAGGATCTCCACCGGAGCTTCTTCGACGGAGACGCGAGCTCGGCTTAACTGAGCAGGGTAGGGCGTGAAATGTCCGCTATTGAAATCCTGCGAGCTGGCGTTGTACTGCACGATGAGAGTGCCGCCGGCGGCGACGTAGTCCAGCAACTTCTTATTGTTGGCGACAACATCCTTTTGGGTGTCGTAGGCTCGGATACCCAGCACGATCGTTTCGTATGGAGTGAGGTCGGCGGCCGACAGTGACTCGGCAGGTATCTGGGTGAGATTGATCCCGATTTCGGTCAGCACGGTCGGGATATCGTCGCCCGCTCCCATGATGTAGCCGACTTTCAAGTCATGCGGCACCTTCACGTCGACAATGCTGACGCGCTGCGTCGCCGGTTGATAGTAATAAAAGGTGTCGAGATCAGGCCTCGCAACCACAGCGTAGCCGAGGTTGTAGGACTTTCCTTCGTAATCGACAACGGCTTTGATGTGGGAGCGTCCTTCGTGCAGATTCGAGGTGCGTACCTGGAAAACAAAATCCTTGGATTCCCCCGCATGCTGAAAAGCTACGGGCTGGGCTTGAGGCTGCGACGTCCAGCCTTGTGGAAGTGCAAGGCGAAGAGAAGCATCCCGGGAGGTCTCAATATTGCTCCGGACAGCGACCTTGATCTGAGTAGTGCCAGTGTGAGCAGTCGGAATAACCTCTGTCGCCGGCTCGAGGGTGACGGAAAAAGGAGGCGCAACCGCCAGCGCCCGCTCGGATTCTTTTCCATCGGCGTCTTTGAATTTCACCATGCATGTGCTGGTAATTTCGCCGCCGGAGGACATGGTAGCGATGGCTTTGACGGGCGGAGGCGGGAAGGCTAAGGTCGCGTACTGCGGTTCATCGATGCTGTTGACGGCGTCGGTTTCAGGATCATCTCTGTGCCAATAGGGACGCGTGTAATCGGCAGCGGGGCTAACACGTACCTTGAAGCGTGCCACGTACTGATCGCCGTTTACTTCTTTTGAGACGAGTTCTGACGTCCAGCGCGGCGGAAGCGCAAGCCTGATGTCCGATGCCTTGGTGGATGGGTCGTGAGTTGAATAAGTTGCGGTCGCGGTGAAGGTCTGTCCGGGCACGGCCATGAAGGCGTCGTCCGGATTCGATGCAGTGGGAACATCGACGGTGACGTTCAATTCGGCGCCACTCGCGAGCGCTATGGCGTGCGTGAACTGTTGTGCCTTGAGGAGCAGCGCTGGAACAAGCATCTCTTTTTCCGAGGCGCTGAGGGATGAATTCTGGATGTACTCATTCAGTTGAACCGTGTTAGCTCTACCTTTGAGCAAGAATGGCAATGCTGAACTTGCGTCTTTGTCGGCCGCGCTAGTCGCCTGTTCCACGATCTGTTGGATCTCTACAAGCCTGGGCTTGAGTTCATTGACCTTCGATTCATCATTCCCCAATCGACTTGCCAAGCCGGGCAAACTGGTGTCGATGCCATCGAAAAAGCTTTTCTCATGGCCGTCTTTGTCGAGAGTGGAAGGCAGAGTCGAATCGATCAACCGGTAGAACTCAAAGTGATCACCCGGTGTTATGGTCCAACTGCCCGCACCTTGGGAGAGTTGGTGCTTCAATCCTCGCTGGGAAAACTCCAGGTACGACATACCCAGCCGCTGGTCTGTTTCACCCACATTCACCTTGAGGGTCCATTCCTTGTCAGGACAGGTATCGGCTCGAAAGCCGCAGACGTTATCGATATAGAGCTTTTTCGCCTGCCAGGGCAGGAGACCCTGTTTGATCTGCTCGGGGAAACGGTTGGGGTCAGCGGCGGCACGGAAGGCTTCTTTGGTCACAATTCCCGATGCTTGATGATTGCCGTGTCCGTCACGCTCTGTGCCGCTGAAACGCGAGACGATTACATCAGGGCGAAAGGTGCGAATCACACGGACCATGTCGACGAGTGGCACGTCATGACCGCCCCACTTCTGAAAAGTCTCATCGGCGGTCTTGGAGAAGCCGAAATCGGCAACGCGGGTGAAGCGCTGTTCAACGCCGTAATAGCGGTCGGAGGCAGTTAATTCCAGAGTGCGAAGAACGCCCAGGACATCAAAGAGGCTGCTGCCTAACTTGTTCTGACCACCTTCTCCGCGATTCAGAGTCAGTAAGATCGCGGTTGCGCCATGTCCGCGCGATTCGAGGGTCAACAAGCCCCCGTCTTCGTCATCGGGGTGCGCGACAGTGTGCAGCATGCGCGCGGTGGTGTGCAGCCGCAGCAGAGTTTCCTTCAGCCCCGCGCTCCCGGTGTCTTGCGGCAGCGGTTCGACGGCGCTGAAAGTGGGTTGCTGGACCGGGGCCTGTGCGTAAACCGGCAGCAGAATAGTGAGCAGAAGGACGGCTAAAGCGCACCGGATCAGCAGACCAGGACGGGCGAATTGACGCATGCAAACTCGATTGTTCTTAGACGAAGCCAGACGCAATGTTTTTCCGACCTGATCTGGAATCACTGGACATTGTTATATGGATGGACTGTGGAGAAAGCAAACGGTGAGCACCAGCGGCTCGAGGGCGGCATAGTCTGGACGGGGCAGAGCAATGGTTACGGCTTTGACGAGGCGATTTTCTGCTGGCATTCCCGGGCGGCGGAAACCAGTTGATCGAATTGGGCGGTTCCGCGGATCTTACTGAGCAAAGGATCACTCCGCAGCGCCGAGTACGCGCAGTAGTTATGGTCGATGGCCAAGCGCAGGAACCTGGTTGCGGCCTCGGACTGGCCACAGTAGGCAAATATTGAAGCTTGAATGTACTTCAACTCCGAATCACGCTCGCTGAGAAGCTTGGGTTCGGCGTCTGCGGTGAGCTTCTGGATCTCTTGCGGCGACCCGCTATTCAAACACGCACCGAGCAAGCCGCGGAGGAACAGGGGATTGTTTGTCATGTCCTGCGCCGCTTGTCGAGCCTGTTGCAAGTTACCCATGCGGATGTAGATCAGAGGCAGATAGTCTTTGGTGAATTCTGAACCGGCGTCGAGGTGGAGATATTCGAGCGCCCTGTCCTGTTTGCCATCCACCGAGAATGCGATCGCGCAGGAACGGAAATTGTAGTTACCCGGATCAATGGACAAGGCCACATCGCACTCATGCTGTGCTTCCGGGAGCATTCCGGCGTAGCGAAAGACATACGCCAGCGAATAATGCGTCATGGCGTTTTCCGGACGACGCTTCACCAGTTGCTCGGCTTCACTGTAGGCCTTCTGCAGTTCTCCTCTTTCTACGCGGTTTTGCACCAAACCTTCGGCGGCTGACATTCGGCTCGGTTCCAAGTCGAGGGCACGCTGATATGCGTTGTCGGATTTCTCGTAGCTTGGCGCTCCACCCTGCGCATAGACGGCGTCGAAGTAGTATCGGCGGCCGAGAGCATCGAACGCGGGCGCGTAGGTGGGATCGAGTTTGACAGCCTTCTCGAGCATCGCGATGGCATCCCGATTCGGCTGCGAATCATGCGCGATCGCGATGCTGCGCCAGTAGAGATCGAAGGCTTCCGGGTTCTCGGGGTAGGTGCTGGTGTCCATTACCCCGCCGGCGAAGCCCATGGCCGGCAGCATATTCTTTTGCACCTGGGTATCAAGTTCCGCCTGGAGCGAGATCAGATCCTGCACTTTGACGGGCGAGAGCGTATGCTGCCACAGCACCCGATTGGTGGTGACATCAATTGCCTCCAGGGTGACGATGACATTGTCCATCTGACGAATGAAATGGCCGGTCACGACGGTGGCAACGTGCAATTCCCGACCCGCTTTTTGTGGATCGAGGTTCGCCGAATCGAACTTGCGCGTCATGGTGGAGGGACGAATGGCCAGAGAGCGCGTGTAAGTGAGGTCGTTGGCGATCTCATCGGAGAGGGCAAAACGCAAGAAGTCGATGGTGGGGTCATTATTAAGGTTTTGTAAGGGCAGAACCGCAACGGTGTTCTTGGCGTTGGCACCGGAACCAACTACGCCGCGGTGCCGAAGCCACCAGATACCCACAGTTACGACAATCGTGAGCAGCACAGCGCAGAGGCCGGCAAGCAGGTACGTCTGCCATCGATTGGAAGTCTGAAACGTTTTATTGACCAACCGCAGGGGAGCAGTTTTAAGGGCAGATCGAGTCAGACCGGACTCAGTTTCCTTTTTCAGTCGTTGCAGGTCGGCACGCATTTCGACGGCGGTCTGGTAGCGTTTTTTGCGGTCCTTCTCCATTGCCTTGCCCAGAATGCCTTCGAATTCGCTGGGGAGCGCTGGATTCAAAGTGAGGGGCGAAGGCGGCTTGCGGTTCATGACCGCATCGAGCGTGGCAACAATGTTTGTGCCGGAGAAAGGTTTCTTGCCGGTTGCCATCTCGTAGAGGACGATGCCGAAGGAGAAGATGTCACTGCGGGGGTCCAGATCTTCGCCACGGGCCTGTTCGGGCGACATGTAAACAGCCGTGCCCGGGAGAACGCCCATTTGGGTGAGCGATTCGTCCTCAGGCAGGCCGCCGCTATCGGTTGTGATGTTTTCGTCCCGGAAAAGCTTGGCCAAACCGAAATCGAGGATTTTCGCCTGGCCAGTGGTGGTAAGAAAAATGTTGGCGGGCTTGATGTCGCGATGGATGATGCCTTTGGCATGCGAGGCGACAAGGGCGTCGGCAATCTGGACGGCGACTTCGAGCAGTTCATCCAAACCGAGGCGGCTCTTGTGAATTCTCTGCTTGAGGCTTTCGCCTTCCAATTTCTCCATCACGATGAACGGATGGCCGTTGTTATCGTCGATATCGTGAATGATGCAGATGTTGGGGTGATTGAGTTGCGAGGCGGCGCGCGCTTCACGTTCGAAGCGCTCCAGCGACTTGCGGTCGTTGGCCAGTTGTTCGGGGATGAACTTAAGGGCAACGTGGCGTCCGAGGCGTATGTCCTCGGCTTCGTATACCACGCCCATGCCGCCGCCACCGAGTTTTCCCACAATGCGATAGTGGGAGATCGTCTCGCCGATCACCGGTCGCCCCCGTGGCTTTCCGGCGTAATGTTAGGCCGCACGGGCGGGGAGGTCAATGATTGGATCACGAGGCCACGTTTCGCGTGATGGAGACCGGCGGTCCTGGTCACATATGCTGGCGACCGGGGGAAGGGCAGATTCCTCACGCTGGAAGTAACAAACCTTATATGTTTGTTTAGGCGATGGCTCCCATCACGGACACTGCGGATTATTGATGCTTGCCGTTACTGAAAATGAGGTTAAGGCGAAGCTGGATCCGGAGCGACTGATCGGCGCTCTGCAGGATGCGTTCCAGAAGCGATATCCGGACACGCTGATCCCGGTCCGCACCCAAATGAAGCTTGCCGACGGCATTTTCCTGATGATGCCTTGTTACGACCGCAAAGGCCGGGGGCTCGGCGCCAAACTGGTGATGGTAATGGACAATCCCCCTACGCCCGACCAGAAGCTGCACGCGACGTACCTGGTTTTGGATCCGACAACGGGGTGTCCGAAGGTGACTATGCCGGCCGCATATCTGACCGACACGCGGACTGCGGCGACGTCGGCATTGGCGACGAAGTATCTGGCGCGAGAGGACGTACGCGTCCTAGGAGTGTTTGGAACCGGACGACAAGCCCGCGCACATTTAAGGGTCCTTCGATTGGTTCGCAGTTTCACTACTTTCCTGGTATCGGGGCTCGAGCCTGGTTCCAGCCGGGAATTTGCCCAGGAGATGTCGCGCGAATTGGGGGCTCCCGTCGAATCGGTGTATTCGCGCGCGTGCGCGGCGGAGTCCGACGTTCTTTGCACATGTACAACGTCGCCGCGCCCGCTGTTTGATGGAAGAATGCTGCGGCCCGGAACTCACTTGAACCTCGTGGGTGCGTTCCAGCCCCATACTCGAGAAGTCGACGACTTCACGGTTCAACGCTCGCGCATTGTTGTGGACACCTACGACGGAGCCCTGGCGGAGGCGGGAGACTTGCTGATCCCGATGAAGAACGGAGTTATCGTCCGCGAACAAATTCTGGCGGACCTGCATGAACTGGTAAGCGGCAAGAAGGTACGCAGGGATGGCAGCGACATCACTCTCTTCAAGAGCGTCGGTTGTGCGCTGGAGGATCTGGTGGCTGCGGAGTTGGTAGCCGGAGCACAGGCATAGATGCCGGCGTATGCGGCCGACCAGCGGTGCTATGCGTTAGGATGGTGAAGAAGTATATCGTCGTCCGACCCAATGGAAGTTTCCCGCGCACTACCTAAACAGTCGATTCGCAGAGAGGCGCTGATAGTCGCAGTCTTGGCGGCGGTGGCGGTCGCTGCCTTGTTGCTGGTATTTGCGTTAGTGAGCCGGTTCCGCGATTGGCGATCTACCCTGGCGGATCGTACCTATCGACACGGCCGGAATGAGCTGGCATTTGGATCGGCGGGACAGGCGATTGAATACTTCCGCTCCGCACTATTTTTCGACCCGGACAATTTCGATTATCAATTCAGCCTGGCGCAGGCACTTGAGAACGCCGGCCGGTTCGATGAAGCCGAAGCGTATCTTCGAAACTTGTGGGAACGGGAACCGCAAAGCGGAAGCGTAAATGTTCAACTGGCACGGCTGGCGGCCCATCGCGGTGAAACCAGGGACGTGCTTCGCTACTATCACAACGCCATTTACGGAATATGGAGGAGCGATCCAGACCAGAACCGCCGAATGGCGCGAGTGGAACTGGTGAACTTTCTTCTTGCCCAGCATGACACAACGCAAGCGCAGTCGGAATTGATCGCAATGCAGGCAGGCTTACCAGCCGACCCGCAACTTCACATGCAGTTGGGTGAGCTGTTCATGCGTTTGCCGGATTACGAGCACGCGCTTGCCGAGTTTCGCCAGGCGCGGCAACTGGATCGGCAGAATCCTGAGCCTGCAGCACAAGCCGGGGTCGCGGCCTTTCACCTGGGATGGTTCCGCACGGCTATCCACTTCCTCGCACTCGCCTCAAAGGCGGGAGATCATGACGAGAACATCCGAAGCATGCTGGATACGGCTTCGCTGGTGGTCGCCAGCAATCCGCGCGCTCGCGGCCTTTCGATCCAGGAAAGAACTGGCCGGGTGCGGAAGGATTTCCAAGTGGCTAAGCAACGACTGCAGGATTGCCGGAAAGTGCACGGCGAATCCGGGGCAGCTGCTGGAGGAGCGGTTCAAGGTGACTCTCGTTCTTTAGACACATTTAGTACCCGGGTGGCCGATCTCAGCAGACTGGCAGGGCGCGTCGCGACGCTGGCGGATCCGAATAACAGGGACGAAATCATGGATTTTGTTTTCGGTGTGGAGGAACAGACGAAAACGGTGTGCGGAGCACCGGCTGGCCGTGATTTGGCTCTTCTCCTATTAGGACGGAGCCAAGAGGCAGCAGAGCGGTGAGCGCGCCACCCACTCCCGTCACATCGCCCGAGGTTCCGGTTGCTCCGCGGCGTTACTGGCGGTTGCGAGGGCTGGTGCAGCTGCAGTTTCGAGAAGAGCGGTTTTTCCTGGTGCTTTCCATTTTTATCGGAATCTTTTCGGGGCTGGCGGTGGTCTGCTTCCGGCTGGCCATTGACTTCAATCGGCTGTGGTTGCTGGGACCGACGTTGCAGCCGCACGGGCTTCGGGTGGTCTTAGCTCCCACGTTGGCCGGGTTGGTTGTGGCCATCCTCGTCATTCACGGTTTTCCGGCTGTACGTGGCAGCGGCGTGAATCAAACCAAAGCGGCGCTGTATATCTATAACGGATTTATTCCGTTCAGGACAGCGGTAGGAAAGTTCATCACATCCTCGATTGCGATCGGCGCAGGGCACTCGCTGGGGCCCGAGGATCCATCCCTGCAAATTGGCGCCAGCCTGGCTTCGGCGCTGGGACGCCGATTGGATCTTTCGCGCCAAAGGCTACGCTTGATCGCGCCGGTAGGGGCCGCGGCTGGACTGGCGGCGGCGTTTAATGCACCCATCTCCGCAGTTTTGTTTGTGATTGAAGAGGTCATCGGGCGCTGGAGCGCGGGCATCCTGGGTGCGGTGGTGCTGTCGGCTGTGTCCAGCGTGGTTGTCATGAGGTTTTTCCTGGGATCGGAGCCAATGTTCCGCATCCCGCCGGTGACGCTTATCCGGCCACAAGAATTGCTGGCGTATGCAGTGCTGGGAATTGTGGGCGGATTGGCAGCGATCGTCTTCGCCAGGGCAATTGGGTTTTTGCGGCCACGTTTGCGCGCGCTGCCGCACTGGACACAGTACGTTCAACCCGCCATCGCGGGGCTGGCCATCGGCGTCATCGGTTATGTTGGCGCGCCCCAAGTGATGGGGGCCGGGTACGAATTTATCGACCAGGCGATGCACAACCAGTTCACGTGGAAGATGCTGGGCATCCTGGCTGGACTGAAGATCGTTTCGACAACGCTTTCATTTGTCGCCGGAACGCCGGGCGGCATGTTTGCGCCAACACTCTTCATCGGCGCCATGCTGGGTGGAGCCGTGGGAGGCGTCGAGCACATGTTGTTCCCGCATTTGGCGGGATCGATCGCGACGTACTGCCTTGTGGGAATGGGTGTGTTGTTTGCCGGCTTTCTTCGCGCGCCCATGACATCGGTGTTCATGGTGCTCGAGGTGAGCGGAAACTACTCCATCATTATTCCCGTGATGGTTGCGAACACGATTGCTTACCTGATCTCGCGCACCTTGCAGCCCGTTCCTATTTTCGACCTGCTGACGCGGCAGGACGGCATCGAACTGCCATCGCTCGAAGAGCAACGAGAGGAGACAGTTCTTCGGGTAGAAGATGCCATGCATCAGCCGGCAGGTCCGGTGTTGAACTCCGAGGAGACTGTCGAACAGGCGTACCAGCGAGCGAAGGACTCTGCCGCGGTTGCGTTCGTGGTGCAGATGAAGCCTGCGGGCTGGGGCTGTGTTACACGAGAAGCGGTGATGAAACTGCATGGCGAAGGCAAGGGCGAGTTCACGCTCGGCTCGGTGTTGCCAACACGGCGCATTGCCTACCTGCATCCCGACCTGCCTCTCGATGCCGCGCTCCGGTATCTACATGAGTGTCCCTTGTTGCCAGTTCTTAACCGCGCCGATTTCCGGAAACTGGAAGGCGTGATATCCCAGCAGGATGTGCTCGATCGATATAAGTTGGTCGAACGAGAAGAAGAGTGAAGCGTGCACGAATTCGGCGGCTTCGCTTTCGCTAAACGGAATGCTAGTGAACGGGCATCGGCGCTGACATGATCAGCCGCGACTCACTACAATGTTGGAATGCGTGCGATGGTGCTGGACAAACCGCGCCCTGCGGAAGCATCGCCACTGACGCTGCGAGAAGTTCCGACACCCACTCCCAAGGAAAACGAGATACGCGTGCGGGTGCGCTGTTGCGGGATGTGTCACACCGATCTCCATACCGTTGAGGGCGATCTAAGCCTCCCTAGGATTCCAGTCATTCCTGGCCATCAGATTGTGGGAAGCGTGGACGCGCTTGGTCCGGGAGCGCACGCCTTTAAAGAAGGCGACCGAGTCGGCATACCCTGGCTTCACTGGACCGATGGCGTTTGTGAGTACTGCCGGCGCGACCTGGAGAACCTATGCGACAAGGGGCGGTTTACCGGCTATCACGTGGATGGCGGATATGCGGAGTACGCCATCGTGCATCAGGACTTTGCGCATCGGCTGCCGAGTTTTTTTTCTGACGAAAACGCGGCGCCACTGCTTTGCGCAGGAATTATTGGGTATCGCTCATACCGACTGAGTGGTATTCGACGCGGCCAGCGTTTGGGACTGTTTGGGTTTGGAGCCTCGGCTCATTTGGTGTTGCAGCTTGCGCGATATGAAGAATGCGAAATGTATGTGTTTACGCGCGCCAAGGTCCACCAGGATTTGGCCACGCGGCTGGGGGCGAGCTGGGTAGGCGGCGCGGAGGATAGTCCGCCAGAGAAGCTGGATGCGGCAATCATCTTCGCACCGGCTGGGGGACTGGTTCCGCTCGCGTTGAGCCATCTGCGGAAGGCAGGGTCGCTTACGTTGGCGGGCATCACCATGAGCGCCATTCCGCAGATGGAGTATTCGTTGTTGTACCAGGAACGTACGATCCGAAGTGTAGCCAACAGCACGCGGCGGGATTGTGCGGAGTTCCTGGACGTGGCGGCAGCGGCGGCGATTGAGACCGAGGTCCAGATTTTTGAACTCGAGAAAGCCAATGAGGCTTTGGTGGCATTAAAGAACAGCAGGATCGAGGGTGCGGGTGTGCTAAGGGTCGCCACGGGTTAGTGGCGTCCCTACGGGACTTGTTCGGTGTCTGGCGTTACCCCGGCACTTCCATGCCGGGCTGTCTCATGACGTCCCTGCGGGACTGGGTTCGGGTATGCGCAAGATATTGGTTGTTTGCTTCAGAGTGTAGTTACGCGGTTCGCGCTTCGGTTCGCGCGTGTTGTCGGTTGTTGCACGGGCGAGGACGCCCGTGCCTCCACGAACCTTGCACGGGCGAGGACGCCCGTGGCTCCACGAACCTTGCACGGGCGAGAACGCCCGTGCCTCCACGAACCTTGCTCCGGCGAGGACGCGCGTGGCTCCACGAACCTTGCATGGGCAGGACGCCCGTGGCTCCGCGCAAGCTTATGCACGGGCGAGGACGCGCGTGGCTCCACGAACCTTGCATGGGCAGGACGCCCGCGCCTCCCACCAAGGTTATGCACGGGCGAGGACGCCCGTGCCTCCGCGCAAGCTTATGCACGGGCGAGAACGCCCGTGCCTCCACCGTCGAAGATGGCGGTAAGCCGTCCTAGTCTTTTCAATAACTTAGGTCCAAATAATGCAAAATCGTGCCGCTAAACCCCGATTTCCTGCCCTTTATTGCCTTTTGGCTGCGAAGCTGTCGTGTCTTCAATAGGATAAGGGTGAGAGAAACCACCTTGAGCACCCTGCCTGGTATGCAGTCGGCACGAGGGTGTGTTTCCAGTTGTCTTTCGGGTTCGGAGTCAACCCAGGGATCAGGCAAATCTGCAAGCCCGCCAGCTCCCAGTGCAGTGGAAAGAGAGAGGACATGCATAAGCCGATCAAGTATGTGGAGAAAGCAGTTACGGTAGCCGCCACGGGCGCGTGGGCAGTTTTTGAGAGGCTGAACGGCATCAAGCCGAATCCATCTCCGACGCCGAAGTGGTCCGAGAAGCCACTACTCAAGTCTTATGAGAAGTCCAAGCCGCCACTTGGCTGGCCGCGCAGCACGGACTCGCTGTGTCCGAAATGCGTGCCGGAAATCCGCCAGCAAATTCTGGACGGCAAGCTGCCTTACGAGATCCTTCTGAATGAGAAGGTGGGCGAGATCAAGGCGCAAATCGTGGAGCGCGACGGCAAGATCCTAATGGTGAAGGACTGCCCCAAGCATGGTCATTTCGAAGACGTGATGTCGATCGACCCGGAATTTTCGAAACACCTCGAAGACGTCTTCCCCGGCCGGGATATTCGCGCGCACAACGACGAGAAGCTGCACAACCACGGTTCAAGCACAGTGAAGTATGGCCGCGGCGCGGTTTTGACGATCGACCTGACCAACCGTTGCAACATGATGTGCGATCCCTGCTTCATGGACGCTAACCAAGTCGGGTTCGTACACGAGTTGAGCTGGGAAGACATCAGGACGATGCTGGACAACGCCATCACCATCAAGCCGAAGCGGCAGATGTCGGTGCAGTTCTCCGGCGGAGAGCCCACGTTGTCGCCGTACTTCCTGGATGCGGTGCGATACGCAAGGAAGGTCGGTTACAACAGCGTGCAAGCTGCGACGAATGGCATTGAATTCGCCAAGAGCTTTGAATTCGCACAGCAGGCGGCCGAAGCTGGTATGCGGTACGCGTACCTGCAGTTCGATGGTATTGGCAACGCCGCCAATGCTCACCGCAAGGTTGGCAATCTGTTTGACGTGAAGTTGAAGGCCATCGACAACCTGCATCGCGCGGGCGTCGAAATCGTTCCGGTCATTACGATCGTGAACGGCATCAACAACGAGCAGGTCGGCCGCATTATCAAGTTCGCGCTCGACAACCCGAAAAAGATCGGATTCCTCTCCTTCCAGCCGGTTTCGTTTACCGGCCGCGACGAAGAGATCACCGACGAGCGGCGCCAGGCGCAGCGCTACACGCTGTCGCACCTCGCGCACGATGTGAAGAACCAGACCGGTCTCGGCGAGCCTTCGCGCGACTGGTTCCCGATCTCGTTCATGAGTACGTTCTCCGACTGGGCGGATGTCATGCACTCCACCGACGGGACCGATTGGGGCCAGTTGAGCTGCGGCTGCCACCCGAACTGCGGCACCGGCATGGCCGTGATGATCGACAAGGAAACGAAAGAAGCGGTTCCAGTGACGGCGTTCCTGCACGGCGATCAGCTCGCGAAAGACGTTGCCAAGGTGAACGATGCGGCGCGCGGCAAATTCCTTACTGTATTCGGCATGGCGCTGGCGCTGATGAAGAACTACGATCCGTTCAAGTCGCCGACGCACTTCAAGCTGATGGACCTGCTGCAAAAGTTCGACAAGAACTTCAATGCCACAGGCCGCAACTACGGCAAGGTTGGTCCGGACCGCACCATCGAGGACGTGATGAAGCGCCGCAAGGACCGCTGGAATTTCTTGTTCATCGCGGGCATGTGGTTCCAGGACCTGTTCAACTACGACTTCCGCCGCACGGAACAGTGCATCATCCCGTACGCCACGCAGGAAGGCGAGATTTCGTTCTGTGCCTACAACACGGGCGTGGGCTGGAGAAACATCATCGAGAAGATGCACATGACGGCGACGCTCACCAAGTGGTACGAGGAGCACGGCCGTCACGAGATCTTCGCCGGTGGAAAAAAAGTTAATCTCGAAGACAAGAGCCATACGTTGGTTCTGAAAGATGAGATCGTGACCAACGAGGAGCAGCACGATCTCGACAAGCTCGGTATTGCCAAGAACGCACGCGAAGAAAAGATTCGCGCCCGTGATGCCAAGCAGAAGAACGATCCCGCGTACAACGCCCGCATGGCGGCGCTGTATCGGGAGGTTGTTTTGAAGGAGAAGGCGCCAACGTCGGAGAATGGCTTCATTCCGTTGAACGCATTGGCTCCAACCAACGGCAATGGACATCATGCCAAGCCGCAGGTGGAAGAGGGCGAGCCAGTCGCGGGAGATTAGTTTTGGTTATTTGTTACGAGGCCGCCAAGTTGGCGGCCTTTTTTTTTGGGGCGGGTGTGCCGTCCCTGCGGGACTCGCTCGGCGAGGTGCGGGGTTACCCGGCACTCCCGTGCCGGGCTGTCCCATGCCGCCCCTCCGGGGCTGGAGTTGCGTGTCGGAGCGAGAGTGGGCGACCGCGTTTGTTCTTTGGTGAGGTTCCTGTGCCGTCCCTGCGGGACTCGGTCGGCGAGGTGCGCAGTTCCCCGGCACTGCCGTGCCGGGCTGTCCTATGCCGCCCCTTCGGGGCTGGACTCATCTGGCGAAGCCGAGAGTGTGGCACTCCCCTAGGAAGGAACGCCGCGCTCCCGGGGCTGAAGGGGTCTATCGAGGGGAGAGTGGGCACTCGACTGTCCTATGCCGCCCCTTCGGGGCTGGACTCATCTGGCGAAGCCGAGAGTGTGGCACTCGACTCTCAACGAACGGGGCGCTCCCTCGACTACCCACGAACGCCGCGCTCCCGGGGGGGAAGGAGTCTATCGACGGGAGAGTGGGGCACTCGGCTATCGCATGGCCCTCCGGGGCTGGAGCCGATTTTCTGGGACTCCCGTGGCTGTCCTATGCCGCCCCTCCGGGGCTGGAGTCGTTATCCCGGATGACGGGTTTGTAATGGAGACTTCATCGCAATCTTCGGGGGCTGGGCATCTACACCTGTGTACCACCTTCGAGGAGAGAGGCTATGCGCAAGCTAGGAATTCTGGTTTCACTGATCGTGTTGTCTGCGGGGTTATTCGCCCAGGAGTCGGAAGCGCCCAAGGTTGTTCTTTTCGGCGGCTATTCGTACCTGCGGAGTGGCAACAGCGCCAACAGCTCCCTGGGTTTTCTGAATAACAGTAGCAACCACTTTAATGGGTGGGATGGACAGGCGACGTTCAACTTTGCTCCGCACTTTGGTTTGACAGCGGACTTTAACGGGAACTACCGCACCCCGGTTGGCTTCTCGGCGCTGGGATTTTCGGCGGGCACCAACCAGACGATGTACAACTTGCTGTTTGGCCCGACGGTAAGCACGAACTTCGGCAGGTTCGGGGTATTCGGACATGCTTTGTTCGGTGAATCGCTGTCGAGGTTGAGCACTGGAGTCAGCGTGCCAATTCTGGGAGGGATCAGCACGAATGTCAGCAGCTCGAACTCGTTCGCCATGGCGTTTGGCGGCGGAGTCGACGTGGGGTTGACCCGACATATCGCGATTCGAGCGGCACAACTGGACTACTTGAGGACCCAGTACAGTCCAACCGAAGCGCTGGCTTTTGGACTGTCGACCAACAGCAACAGCCGTCAGAACAGTTTCCGCTACTCGGGCGGCATCGTTTTCAACTTCTAGCGACGAGCATGGCTTCGTCGAGCCCATGGCTGCGGCCGTGGGCTTTCTTATTGGCCTGCTTCCCCCGACCGGGTCCCCACTATTTTTTGAAATCCTCAGCGCCGCAAGGGCCAATCCCACCATAAAATAGGCGGCGATGGCATCTCGTACGGTGACGAAACAGGATTGGACGCAGTGGCGGGGACAACTGGTCGCGGGGAAGTTTCCGCTTACGGAACTGTTGGGGAGTTCGGATCATTCGGGAGTCTTTCTAACCGAGCGCTCGTCGGGACAGAAAGCGGCCCTGAAGCTTATTCCCCTCGGCACGTCTAATGCCGACGTGTATCTCAACCGCTGGAAGGCGGTTTCATGGCTATTGCATCCTCATCTTCTGAAGATTTTCGAGTTCGGCAAGTGCGAACTAGGCCGGCAGTTCTTTGCGTTTGTTGTGATGGAACTGGCGGAGGAGAACCTGGCACAGGTTGTGCCCCATCGCGGACTTACCGCGGAGGAAGCCAAACCAGCGTTGGCCGCGACGGTTGACGCGCTTGCGTATTTGCACAGCAAGGATTTTGTTCATGGCCGGATCAGGCCGACAAACATCATGGCGTCGGGGGAGCAGCTGAAGATTGCGGTCGACGGGATCTGTGAAGCGAATAAGACTTGTCCTGCAGCTTCTGCCGATGTGTACAGCGCGCCCGAATACGGCACCAACATGAGTTCGGCTGCGGATGTCTGGTCGGTGGGCATGACGCTGGTCGAGGTGCTAACGCAGAGGTTGCCGGTTGTCAGCGCCGGGAGCGAGCCGCATGTCCCTCCGACGCTGCCGCAGCCGTTTTTTGACATTGCGCGGCATGCGCTGCGGCGCGATCCTCAGCAACGGTGGACGCTTTCGCAAATCCAGCAGAGCTTGACGCCTGGGAGCGTCAAGCCGCAAAGGGCCGAAGCGGAGCCGCTACGGAAACGGCCAAGATACCTGATTCCCGTGCTGGCCATAGCTGGTTTGGTAGTGCTGCTGGTTGCCTTCGCATTTCTCTATCGGCAACAATCACCCGCTCCCGTGTCCTCGAGTCCAGTTTCGCCGAAGTCTTCCGCGGGCGAAAGCGCTTCCACTGCAGAGATCGCGCCACCTGCCCAACCGAAACCTAGGGCGGGCGGCGGCGGCTCGCATCCGGCGACACGGGAAACAACTTCGTCCCAGCCTTCCGCGGGTGTTCGAGAGCGCGTGATGCCGGCCGTGGCTCCGAGTTCAATACGGACGATCACGGGGCATTTCCGAATCGTCATTCAGGCGAGTGTGGACGATGCGGGCAATGTGACCGATGCGAAATTCAAGACTCGCGGTCCAAGCCAGTATTTTGCACGGCTGTCGATGGAAGCGGCACGCAAGTGGAAGTTTGCATCGGCTGAAGTGAACGGAAGGCCTGCTGCTTCAGCAGTTCCGAGCCAGTGGATGATCACGTTTAAGTTCAGCAGGGCTGGAATTGATGGTTCCGCTGAACAAGTGTCGCCTTAGCACGACGCTGCTCATTCAACGATCTCGAAACGCATATCAGAAGATTAATCAAACGAAAAAACGGCCGCCGAAGCGGCCGTGAAGTCTGACGGACAGAGTCTGTTACGCGGCGTTCTGTCCAATTCTTGCCACAATTGCCTTGGTTTCGGTGTAGTGCTCGAGGGCATCATGGCCCATTTCACGCCCCCAACCTGACTGCTTGTACCCACCAAAGGGAAGGGCAGCGTCGAAGATGTTGTAACAGTTGATCCACACGGTGCCAGCCCGCAGTTCGTTGGCCAGCGAGTGCGCTTTGGAAATGTCGCTTGTCCAAACGCCGGCGGCGAGACCGTAAGCGGAATCGTTAGCGCGGGGGACGAGTTCTTCGGGACTGGTGAATGGCATAGCTGTTACCACCGGCCCAAAGATTTCTTCCTGAACCACCTTCATTTTCTCGTTGGTGTTGACGAGGACGGTTGGTTCTACGAAGTAACCTGGTCCCTCAACTTTCTTTCCGCCAACGACAGCTTTTGCGCCTTCCCGGGTTCCAGCATCCAGGTATCCACAAACGCGCTGCAGCTGTTCGGTCGAGACCAGCGGTCCCATTTGAGTATCGGAGGCGAAGCCGGGACCGACCTTGATCTTCTTTGCTTCAGCAGCTACGCCATCGACAACCTTGTCGAAGATGGATTTTTCAACATAGAGGCGCGATCCGGCGCAGCAGCATTGTCCATGGTTGAAGAAGATGGCGCTAGCAGCGCCGGCGATGGCGGTGCTGAGGTCAGCGTCCTTGAAGACGATGTTGGGAGACTTGCCGCCCAGTTCTAGGGACACTTTCTTCAAGTTTCCCGCCGACGCATTCACGATCAGCTTGCCGACTTCGGTAGAGCCCGTGAAAGCGATTTTGTCGACATCGGGATGAGCAGCCAAGGCCGCGCCCGCGGTCTCGCCATAGCCAGGAACGATGTTGACGACGCCGTCGGGGAAGCCAGCTTCGCAAATCAGTTCGCCGAGTCGAAGGGCCGACAGAGGAGTTTGCTCAGCGGGCTTCAACACGACCGTGCATCCGGCTGCCAGCGCCGGCCCGAGTTTCCATGCGGCCATTAAAAGGGGGAAGTTCCAGGGGATGATCTGACCGACGACACCAATCGGTTCGCGCACGGTAAAAGCGTGGTAGCGAGTGCCCGGGGTGTAGGGAACTGAAATGGGGATCGTATTGCCCTCGATCTTTGTTGCCCAACCTGCCATGTATCGGAACAGATCGACGGCGAGCGGCACATCGGCAGCACGCGAGATGGTCAGCGGCTTGCCGTTGTCCAATGTCTCCAGTTCGGCGAATTCTTCGAGGTGTTGTTCGATGAGGTCACTGAGCTTCCACATGAGGCGGCCGCGCTGGGAAGTGGTCATTCGACGCCACGGTCCGTTGTCGAAGGCCTGGCGGGCGGCCCGGACGGCGCGATCGATGTCCTCCCGGTCGCCTTCCGCTATTTGGCAAAGGACTTCGCCGGTAGAAGGATCGTAGGTCGGAAAAGTTTTTCCGGAAGCGGAATCAACCCACTTGCCGTTAATCAGCATTTGCCGAGGTTTGGCCAGGAAGTCAGATACGACACGGTCGAGTTGGGTGGAGACGGCAGCAATACCCATAGTTCCTCCTGAAGTAAGAGGTCCGCGGTTTTAGGGCCGCGGGCGATTTGTTCCGACAATGACGGATTCGGATGCGCTCAGACCGAAGGGAGCGTCGGGAAGTATACTCCCGCCATTGTTGGAGGGACCAAAATCTTTTCAGGGTAGTGGCTGGCGCGAGTTCAGGCTCGGCCGGAGTTCAGCAGGGCCGCCAGAGCGTCGCCGATACTCGGGAAAATGAGGAATAAGGGCTCGACCCGGGTGATTTCGAACAGCTTGAGAACACGGTCGTTTACGCCGGCTAACACGACACGCTGCCCGTTTTTCTGGCGGGAAATGTATGCCGAGACCAGAGAGCCTAACCCTGCGGAGTCCATGTAAGGAACATCGGTGAGATCGAGGAAAACCGTGGGCGAGAGATCGCGGCGGACAGCGTTTTGAAACGACGGGACGTTCTCCGTAGTCAGCGGTCCGCGAAGCCGAAGCACTCCGGGAGCTTCCTGGTCGACGATCAGTGGTTCGGAAACCATGGCGAACCATTGTAGGGGCGCTGAAGGAGGGCTTCAACTGGTCAGATCCGCGACGCGATGAACCTTTCACCGCGCAGGATTGCCTCGATGCAGGTAACTATCTGATTGGCGTTGCTTTTGGAGACCAAGCCGAGAATGCCGGATCGGCGGGCGACACTCGCGAGTTGGGAATCGAGGTACATGGAGCAAAGCATGACCTGGCTGTTTGGGCACATGCGGGAGATTTCCCGGGCTGCCTTGACTCCGTTAACGACGGGCATAGCAAAATCGAGGACCACGACATCGGGGCAGAGCTCCCGGGCCTTGTTGACGGCATCCTGTCCGTCGACAGCTTCGCCGCAGACCTCCCAGTCGGCATGATTCGCGAGCAGAGTGCGCAAACCTTGCCGCACGCACGGGCTGTCATCGGCGATCAAGATACGAGTCATCAGCTTCCTCCAACCGGTGCGCCTGCTAGTGCGACCTGCGTCTGGAGCGTCGTTCAACTCCGGTCTGAGAACAATCGGGAATAATCTGTAGTTTGCGCAGAGGTTTCATGCGAAATGCGGGCGAAGAATCCCGCTGCCGCGATTCGTTCGACGAAGATGTCCGCAGGAACGTATAGGTGTGTGGCTTGTATTGGTGGAAATCACAGGTCATTGACTTTGGGGCATAAACTGGCTAGCCTTGTTCAATCTGAAGCTCACATCGGCAAGACGCCTATGCGAATCGTAATTGCCATCCTCTAAGTAGTCCCCCGCAGGACGCGCTATGGCTGCCGTTCTCGGCGGCCTGATCTTCCTCACAATTTTCCATTTGCTTGGATTTCGCGCACGCGAATCCAGGAGAACTGAAATGAGCCGATTTGCTTTAGAAGTCCAAGATTTAGTCAAAGTCTATGGTTCGCGTCGCGGAAACATTGTGCGCGCTGTGGATGGGATGAGTTTTGCGGTACAGCCGGGGATGATTTTCGGCTTGCTTGGCCCGAACGGCGCGGGCAAGTCGACAATGCTCCGTATGCTGACGACGCTCACCCGGCCGACGAGCGGGACGGCGCAGATCCTTGGGTTCGATGTAGTCAAAAAGCCGCTGGAAGTACGGCGGCGGATCTCGTCAGTCATCCAGGAGACGGCCGCAGAACTGCTGTTAAGTGTTTGGGACAACCTGATGACTTTCGCGCGCTTTCACGGGATAGGACGGGAGGTCGCCAAGGCGCGTGCCAATGACGCCATGGACCGCTTCCAACTTCGTCCCCTGACCGAGAGCAAGGTGCAGGACCTCAGCGGCGGGTACAGACGGCGAGTACAGGTCGCGAAGGTGTTCATGGTCGAGACTCCGGTGCTGTTCCTCGACGAGTTCTCAACCGGGATGGACCCGATTCTCAAGCGCGAGGTCATTGCGCAGCTCCGACAGGAGTCTCGCAAAGGGCGGACGATCGTGCTGACGACACAAATCCTGAATGATGCCGAGGAACTGTGCGACGACATCCTGATCATGAACCAGGGCAAGGAGGTGGCGCGCGGCGATCTGAACACGCTGAAACTGTTGTCGCAGGGAGTTTATGACATCAGTCTCACATTCGACCGGATGCCGGAGGGGATCGAACGTGAACTGGCGGAGCTTAAGACCATTCGTACACATGTGAACCATAACTCGATCGAAGTGACGGTGAAAGCCGCCGAGGGAAGCGTGCTGGATACCGTGACGGCGTTGGCGAAGAACCGGCGCGTGCTGCGCGTCGAAGTCAATGGCGCGAGCCTGGAAGATGTTTTCGTCGAGTTGATGCAAGGGAGGAAAGCATGAATGCGATATCAGCCATGCTGTACCGGGAATCGAAGATCCGGTTGACGAATGTAACGTTCATCTTCTGGGACCTGTTTTATCCGCTGTGTTACATGCTGGTGTTTGGAGTCGGCATTAATGCGGCGATCGGGTCGCCGGTTGGAAATTCTGGAATCGACTACAACGCGTTTTTCCTGGGCGGTGTGCTGGCGATGGCAAGCTTTGGCATTGCGGCAAACACGTCGTGGTCATTCTTCCTGGATCGCGACAACGGCATCTTCTTCGAGATGCTTACGTATCCGCTGAGCCGGGGTGCGTACCTGCTGGGCAAAGTGTCGTTCACGGTGTTCATCTCCTTATTGCAGGCGGTGATCACGCTGGCGATCGGGTACTTGCTGTTCGGGATGCCATTGCACTGGCGGCTCATTCCGCTGGTGCTGCTCGGGATGCTGGTAGGCACGGCGGGCTGGTTTTTCTTCTATTCCATCTTCGCCCTGAGTACCAGGCGCAACGACGTGTTTAACAGTGTCACGTCCATCTGCTATTTCGTGTTCCTGTTTGCCAGTTCCATGTTTTACCCCTTGGAACCATTGCCGAAATGGTTCCGGGTGGCGGCGAGCATGAATCCGATCACGTGGCAGATCGACTGGTTCCGTTACACGTCGATCGGGTTAGGGAATGGGCGGAAGATTATGCTCGAAGGCTTGGCATTCCTGGTGTTCGTAGGGGCATCGTTCCTATTCGCCTCGCGAGCGTTGCAGAGGCAGGAGTAAGGAGGCGCCGCTGAAACCGGATTTTTTGTTCTCTATTTTTAGTATGACAGATGGAGAGGGGTAAACCCGCCAACATTGGAAGGAAAATATTTCGATTACGCTGAACAGGTTACGGAAAATTGCGGGGTTCAGGGGGCTTGACAAGAATTCGGCGCGGTGGCTGCAAGCCGCGCACAGTCAAGAAAGTGATCGTGTTAGGGTAGAAGATTGCTGGCAGGAGTCGCCGGGATGGTGCGGAGTGCTTTGGTTTTCGTTCTTCTGCTTGGATCGGCGTGGGCGCGCTCGAGGCCGCTGCAGATTTATTTCATCGACGTGGAAGGCGGTCAAGCAACCCTGCTGCTAAGCCCATCCGGGCAGTCGATGCTGATCGACACCGGCTGGCCGGGTTTCAACGGACGCGATGCCGACCGGATTGTGACAGTTGCGACGGGCTTAGGGCTCCACCGAATCGACTACGTGGTAATTACGCATTACCACCGCGATCATGTTGGAGGTATCGCGCAGCTGGCGGAACGCATTCGCATCGGCACGTTGGTCGACCACGGCCCTAACCTGGAGAAGTCGGAGGATGCGCGCCAGGATTATGCCGCCTATGAAAAGGTGGTGGCCCAAACCCAACACCTTGTCGTGAAGGCGGGCGATGTGATTCCCATTAGCGGTATCAAGGTTGACGTACTCTCGTCGGCAGGAAAAGACATCAAGGCGCCACTGCCGGGCGCGGGATTACCGAACCCGCTGTGCGCGGAGGCTGGCCATCCGAGGGATGATCCCACCGAGAACGCGCGGTCAGTGGGACTGCTCATCAGTTATGAGAGATTCCGGTTTCTTGACCTGGGGGACTTGACCCAGCAAAGGGAATTGCATTTAGTGTGTCCCAAGAACCTGATCGGTACCGTCGATGTATTTCTGGTGACGCATCACGGAATGGATATTTCGAACGCAAAGCCGCTGGTCTGGGCGGTACACCCTCGCGTAGCGATCATGAACAACGGTGAACACAAGGGTGGGAGCCCGAAAGCATGGGAAATCGTGCACTCTTCTCCCGGACTGGTGGATCTCTGGCAATTGCACTATGCGGCGGATGCCGGACAAGATCACAATGTCCCCGAACCGTTCATTGCCAACGTGGATGAGAGGTCGGATGGGCATTACATCAGCGTAATAGGCAATCCGGATGGAAGGTTTAGCGTCACGAATTCACGCAACGGCGTTCGGAAGGACTACTAGCCGTTGACTGCGATCATTATTGTCATGGGGGTTGTGGGCGCGGGCAAGACCACAATCGGCAGTTTGCTCGCTCAGCGACTCGGTTGGGAGTTTCTCGAGGGGGACATGTTTCATCCTCCAGCCAACATTGAAAAAATGAGCCACGGAATTCCTTTGACCGATGCCGATCGTATCCCGTGGCTGGAGGCGATCCGCGACGCGATACGAGAACGGATTGCGGACTTGCAGAGTGCAGTCGTCGCGTCCTCGGCATTGAAGCAAAGTTATCGCGACATATTAAAAGTCGGGCCGGAAGTGACGTTTGTGTACTTGAAGGCGGGACCGAATCTCATTGCCGAGCGGCTCCATTCACGCCACGGACACTTTGCAACCGAGCAGCTACTGCCCAGCCAGTTCGCGACCCTGGAAGAGCCTGATGACGCGATTGTAGTGGATGCAGCGCCGCAGCCTGAGGAGATCGTTCGCGAAATCCAGCGGCGATTGCGGCTACCCAGTCCACGTGCATAGCTGGCCTGCGGCGCACTCCCACAGTGGACGAAAGTCACCCACGCCGGGAAGCGGGAGTGGGGTAAAATCCGGTTCCTAAGTTGCTGGTTCTATCACCCCGGGGTGCCGAAATGTTCCGGTTCATTTCGCGATGGAATTCCGGACGCATGCTTCTGCTGGGCAGCATTGTGCTGGTTACGGCGGCGGCTGCGCAACAGAGCAAACCTATACCGCCGGTTGCAGGGCGTCGTCTCAAGAGGCTTCCGGAGTTACATTCGGAGGTCATCAGCGGCCGTTTTGTGGCGCAAACGGCGGCGACACGAATATCAGCGTTTTCGCCGAATCTCCAAACTTTTATCTTCGAAGCCGATCTGCGGGGCTACACCCAAATGGTGAAACTAACACATGAGTTTCTTCACCAGGAAGCGCGCATTCCCGACGGTGTGCTCGACTACAATGAGCCGCGTTCATTGGCAGCGGTGCGCGACTCCAGGTGCGATGAGAGCTGGGAAAGTTTAACCACCCGACGGGTGGTGGATTCGGATGGTGTGATAGTCGGAACCCGGCCGGACCTGGTTTATACGCGAGGTGCTCCACAACCCGCGACCGAGGCGGACGAGGTAATCCCGTGCTATGTGGTGGGAAGGATTACTGAGAAATGGTCAGAAAGGCTGGCGCGCTCTGGTCGTTAGCTGGTTGATGCGGTTGTAAGTGCCTGACATTGCTACACTGCCGGTGCATGTTTACAATAGAACGGTTCATACCTTTCCTGCGGGCGTAGTGCAGGCTAGCTCTCGGTTCACAAAGAATTGCCGCCATTTAACCACAATCCTGGAGCCACCCGTGTGTACTGGCGGGTGGAAGGAAGCTTGCTGAATCTTTCAACGATTCAGCCCGTAGCTTTCTTCACCTCAAATGCGCAAACCTTCCTTCAACGCACCTTGCGGTGGACTTCGGTCGCATTGCTGGCAGTTTTACGGCCGATCTTGTATGCGTTCAACCGGGTATTCGCGACGCGGGTGGTGCATTCGGTGTTGCGAGGAGTGAGTCGTGACCGGCTGGACCTGCTGGGCGAGGAATACTTCCAGTATAAGTTGAGGCCTAACCTCAAAGAAGAAGGTGTTCAGCAGCTTAAAGCTGCGATTGACTCGGGAGCGGATGTGGTCCTGGTTACACAGGGACTGGATCACATCATGCGTCCGCTGGCGAAACATTTCGGGATCAACTGGCTGATTGCGAACCGGCTCGAGTTTCGGGACGGGATTGCGACGGGACGTTTGGTGGATCCGGTGATTCGGCCGCGAGGTTTCGCCGCACACCTGGTCGATCGGCCTGATGGTCGCCGGTCGCTGGAGCAGTTGGTGCATGACTTGGGGTTGACGAACAGTGAGGCGGTTGAGGGAGCTGTAGCGTCAACGGACCGACACGTACCGGTGCTGCACCGCCCGATTGTCCAGTTTGAAAATTTTCGTAAAGCACCGCCGCTATCGGTAAACAAGGCGCTTGCCGGCAAAGACATCATGCTGATCGGCGTCACTGGCTTCATCGGCAAAGTGTGGCTGGTGAATTTGCTGATCGACCTTCCGGAAATCGGGAAGATCTACCTGTTGATCCGACGGCAGAAGTCGAATCCGGCGGTGCGGCGGTTTGAGAAGTTGGTTGAGGAATCGCCGGTATTCGATCCACTCCACGAGCGATATGGAGCCGGGCTCCCGAGTTTCATTGCCCAGCATGTAGAAGTCCTGGAGGGCGATGCCTCACAGCCAGACTTGGGACTTGATGCGGCAGAGGCTGCCCGCATTTTGCCGACGCTTGATCTGATCATCAATAGTTCAGGCCTGACCGATTTCAATCCGGACTTGCGCGACGCGCTGGCGGTGAATGTCGATGCCACCATGCATGTGGTCGACTTTGTGCGTCGATCGGACCACGCTGGACTACTGCATCTTTCGACGTGTTATGTGGCGGGAGCGCGTGATGGGCGTGTGCCCGAACGTTTGCGTCGCAACTACACACCTGCCGGCGTTCCGGATTTTGATGCCGACTGCGAATACCAGAACCTTTATGCGTTAGTCGAAGCAGCTCGGCAAAAAGCCGAGAGCGCGGAAGTGACCGAGGAACTGCGTCGTGAAGCGCTGGACAAGGAACATGCTGCGAAGGACCTCGGCGGGGCGGCCCTGGAAAACCAAATTCGTAAAAACCGGATTCGCTGGTTGCGGAATTATCTGACCGAGGCAGGGATGAAGCGTGCCCGCGAGTTGGGATGGCCGAATACGTACACCCTGACCAAGTCCCTGGCGGAATCTTTGATCGCCAAGTACGCGGCTGACCTGCCGATTGCGGTGGTGCGGCCTGCGATTGTGGAGACCTCGCTGCAACAGCCATTCCGGGGGTGGAACGAGGGAATCAACACGTCGGCGTCGCTGTCGTACTTGCTGGGAACGGTCTTTCGGCAGCTGCCTACGAATGAACGCAAGCGGCTGGATATTATTCCGGTGGACTCGGTATGCCGAGGGATGACATTGATTGGCGCGGCGGTCATCGAACGGCGGCATGACCAGCTGTACCAGTTAGCTACGTCGGTGACGAACCCGTGCGACATGCGGCGATCGATCGAGCTGACATCGTTAGCTCATCGCAAGCACTATCGGGCGCAGGAAGGGCTGGAATACTGGTTACGATTACGGCTCGACGCGATTCCGGTTTCGAAACAGAGATATAACCGGATGTCGGCACCCGCCCAGAAGGCGATCATCAAGTCCATTCAGCGGGTTGTTTCTCCGCTCCCGGTGAAAATTGCTCCATTGGCGAAGGCGGAGCGCAGCCTGGAGCGGGTCGAGAAGCTGATCCAGTTGTTCGAACCTTTCATTCTCCACAACGAGCACGACTTTGTAGCGGACAACGTCGAAAAGCTTTCGCACGCGCTTGTTCCAGAAGAGCGCGAGCGGTTCGGGTACGATACGTGTTCGATCGACTGGTGGGACTACTGGATCAACGTGCACATCCCGGCCTTGCGCCGCTGGACCTATCCTTTAATTGAAGGCCGGCCTTTAGAGGCACGGCCGCCACGCAGTTTTCAACTCTCCCCCGAGCCGCGAGCCAAGGGCGGCATGACGGGCACCAATGGTGCGACGTGGCGATATTCCTGACCGGATCGACAGGATACATAGGAGCTCATGTAGCTGCCGGGTTGCTGGAAAGACATCGTGACCCGCTGAACCTGCTCGTGCGTGCGAAGGACCAGAGAGAAGCGGAACTGCGCCTGTGGCATTCCTTACAGTTGCACTTGAACTTTCCGACATTCGAAAATTACTTGCGGACGCGTATCAATATCTTCCGCGGTGATTTGACCACCCCGCAATTCGGGTTACCGGACGATGATTACGGCAAGCTGGTGTACAGCACGGACGCGATCATTCACTGCGCTGCCTCGCTGAATCGCAAATCCGAAAAGAGCTGCTTAAACACCAACTTACGAGGAACACTTGAAGTAGTACAGCTGGGCATGCATGCGAATGGGCACCATGGGCTGCGGCGGATCAGCCATGTGTCAACGGTCGCGGTTGCCGGGGTGCGGAAAGATGAAGTTGTCCAGGAGGACCGGGCGATCGATTGGAACCGGTCCGACTACGATCCGTATGCGCGGACAAAGAAGTTTTGCGAGCACATGATCCGGCAGTTACTGCCGGATGTGCCGCGGACGATTTTTCGACCGAGCATTGTGCTTGGGGACAGCCGCTACGGAGCGACAACACAATTCGACATGGTGCGAGCGTTTGTGTTCCTGGCCAATCTTCCGATCCTGCCATTCCGGCCGGAAGACAAGCTGGACATCGTGAACGTGGATTTCGTGGCCGATGCAATCGTTGCGCTCCATCAGAAAGAGAAGCCGCAGTACGACACGTATCACCTGTCTTCGGGCACTGGTTCGCAAACTTTCCGCCAGCTGACGGACGCATTAGGCTCGGCACGTCATAAGAGTGGTCCTATGTTCGCGCCGAGTCTGGAGAGGCCGTTTGCGTCGGTGGTGAATACGCTGTCGAACCGCAAGGGCAAGCTGGCCTATGGCGCTTCGCTGTTGAAAGTGTTCATGCCTTACCTGGTTTGGAACACGGTTTTCGATAACACGCGGGTCACGACCGAGCTCGGGCGCAAGCCTGTTCCGTTTTCGCAATATAGCTATCCGCTTTTGAAGTTCAGCACGGAGAATCACTTTGCCTACAAGTACCAGGATTGGCCGACATCGGCGGCCGGAGGTTCTGCCGCATGATGGACTTCATCCTCGAGGCTTGGGTAAGCAGCCTCATTGAACTCAGGAAGCTTCAGTGGGTGCTGGGCGGGGGCCAGCGATGGCAGCCTGGCCGAAAGCTGAAGCTGTTGTTTGCAGGCTATAACGGTACGCGCAATACCGGGTCCGACGTCCGGGTAGAGGAGATGCTGCGGCAGGTCCGGCACATACTCGGAGCGGAACGCGTCGAGTTCAGCGTGATGAGCCAGGTGTTCGAGTTTTCCAAGGGATACTTCGAAGGCACGCGGCAAGTGCATCTCCCAAATATTTTTCCGCCCTTTCTCTACCGGGAGGTGCCGCAGCACGACGGCGTCGTGGCCTGCGAGGGCTCGATGTTCAAGAGCAAGTTCGCGAATGCGCTCACGACGATGATGATCGGGTCGCTAGGAATTGCGGCGGCGCAGAATAAGCTTTCGGTCGGATATGGCGCCGAGGCCGGCAACATGGATCCCATGGTCGCCAAAATGACATCGCGATTCTGCCGCAATTCGCTGATCATCACGCGGAACGAGGAGTCGCGGACGATTTTGCGGGAACTCGGGGTTCCGACTGAGCTGGGTACCGATACGGCATGGACATTCGAGCCGCTAGGGCTTGATTATGGCCGGAAGGCGCTGAGGCAGGTCGGTTGGGATGGGAAGACTCCGGTGCTGGTGGTCTGTCCGATCAATCCGTTCGAGTGGCCAGTGCGCGGTTCGATTGGCAAATTGGTGGCGAACAAGACAGTGGGCGCTTACAAGGAGAGTCACTATCGGTCGGTG
>Ga0070741_10001127_pt1 | contig 85069 bp, 83 predicted proteins | sample Coa_R1_4_FD_66440 | JGI IMG/M metagenome (GOLD analysis project Ga0070741, IMG submission 66440) | Surface soil microbial communities from Centralia Pennsylvania, which are recovering from an underground coalmine fire - Coalmine... | ecosystem: Environmental > Terrestrial > Soil > Unclassified ... | reverse complement strand
GCGACCAGCTCCTCGACGATGAACCGCCAGCCCGTCGTCGCCTCCAACGCCACCTCCACAGGCACCGGCGGCAGCGAGACCAGAAACCGGCGCAAACCCAACCGGTCGGCCGGCGCGATCCGGCCGCGGCGCAACTCACCGCTCACGTCGTCGAGCGCGTCGAAGGTGATCTGCTCGCGGTGAATGTCAAACCCCATCACGATCGCCATCCCTGATCCTCTTCAACTCGGGTTGCACACGATCCTCTCGCGCCAGCCCGACCAAGCAGGACATGCCATCTATCAAGTCACGACCGCCCGAACCGGCCGCCCGAGGGCAGCCTGACGCGGCACTCGAACGCGACCGACACGTCCCACCAAGGACAACGACTGTCAGTTTGAAAGCAGGTCACATCCCGTCGAGCACCCCAACGAGATCTTCACTGTTTGAAAAAGACCGACCAGACCCATCGGTGTTATCAGTTTGGTAACGCACTGGGTTCGCAGATATGTTGCCTTGCAAGACCTGGCACCAGGGCACGCCAGCGCCCTCGGAACGTCCGAATGCCGATGCGCCGCAGCAGCTCTTTGCCTGGTTACTCGTAGAGGTCACAGCCCATCGAATCTTTCGACACGAAGGACTGAGACGGTGGGCCAAGCACCGAATGAGGTGGGGGGTTGTCGCAAAGACTTTGGCGGCACCTTAGACGCGTGGTCGCGCGATAGCCCGAATCTCCAAGAGCACGGTAGCGGGCTGCAGTTCGAGATCAGCGTCGCCGTCCCGGCCTCTCGTGATCTACGGCCGCCACGATGGAGTGATGCTGTTGACGTAAGCTAGGTGGGTAATGCCTGAGACGTCTGAAGTCCGGGAGCGCGTGCTCACCGCAGTAGCGCTGGGCGAAGATGACGATATCGCGACGCTCTTTCGTCGGCTGATCCTCTTCGAGGAAGTAGTCCTCGACTGCCTCGTCAGAGAGAACATGGATTCTCTGATCGCGCTTGCTCGGAGAATCGGAACCGACAAGTTCGAACTACTTGTGGACTCAGGCGCGGTCAAGATCAAGAACGGATGGGTACTGAATCCCGAGTTGGGCAATATTCAGAATCCCCCCCTTGGATTGAATCGATCTGTCATCTATTGGCTACCGGATCCGAGTGATATAGAGGCAGGCTTCGCCATCGACAAGGCAATCGCTAAGGAGGAGGATCTAAGCGAGTCTGACGGTGAACGGCTAGGAGACACTCTCTATAAAGCGTTGACACCTTTCAACTACAACCGTGGGCGTGTTGCTCACGAGCATTACTTGCAGACGGTGGAGCGCAACTCTGAGTTGGTTGCGCGCGCGGCTGTCTTAGCTGTCAGGGAGAACCTGAAGGTCGACGTTTCGCCCGATGCGCTGAAGGTTTCGTTCGAAAGGATCAATGACGAAGAGGTAATGAACGGAACGAGCAATCTCTGTAAATTGCTTTCGATCACACGCGAGCAAGAGAGCGAGATTCTTCGCAATACAGTGATGGTGATATCAAATGTCTCCATCCGTCTCGAAGAGATGATGGCCTACAGAGCACTCGGCGGCTTTACCGAACGCGAATTTGAAGTCACCGATGCGGCGTTTCGGTTCGTTGTCGATGAGGTCGGTCCCGACGCACAAGAAGAACGATTCAGACACATTGTGTCCATTGCCGGCCTGCCGGAGCCGGGACCGCCTGAGAGTGTGAACGTCGAGGCGCTCATTGAGGCTCGAGCAAGTCTTGAGTGTCGGGAGTTTCGGCAATGGCTGCGCAAAACCGATGGCCTGGGGGACCGCGAGATCCGAGAGCGGGTTGATGGCATCTCGGAGCAAGTCTCGGGCGCCTTGCGAAGTACGAAGGGGCGTGTGGCGCGATTTGCGTTCACGTCTGGGATCGGGTTCGTGCCGGTAGTCGGGCCGGTAGCGAATCTGGTGTTGGGTGCCCTTGATGAGTTCGTTCTGGACGACCTGCTGCGTGATCCTGGCCCTGTGTCCTTCTTGTCGTCGTCGTACGGCTCGATCGTCGGCGGCTAGCCCAGCCCCCGTGCAGGCTTCGTCGCTTGGGTACGTCAGCCCAATCCGCTAATCCGCGAGGCACGGCTGTCCGTCGACTGTACGGCGGCTTCTCTCGGGGCGTCGATAGGTTGGCAACTGAGCGGCAGCAGCCGGTGCCGCAGCCGGCCTTCTCCCGCAGCTTCGTTGCAAGCGAAGCTCAGCCAGTTGCGTCTCGTCCTGAGCGCCGATGACCGCTTCGGCCGAGATACTCGTAAGGTTGTTAAGGAGAAGACGTGTACGGCATCAATCGACGTGACCTTGATATTACCTGGGCCCAACCTGCTCGACTTGCGTGCTCGCCTCGTCTCCCAGCCCGGCCATCGCGGCGGCGCGACCCTTTCGAACCGCGCCCTGTGCTTTCTTCAGTATGTCGCCGAGATCGGTGCGGTCGTCTGGGTGATGCGCTGTAAAGAGCAATGCCGTCGCAGCGATCAGCGCATAGATAGCTCCTTGCCGCAGATCGATCCACTCATCCGTCGTAACCTCCCGAGCCAATAGTGAGCGCGTCTCCTGCCAACCTGACGGCTGAAGAAGGTCTGCCCAGATCGACGCGGATGCAGGCGGAAGATCGAAACGCTCCACCTGTTCCAGGGCATGTTCAACGTTTCGGAGTATGTTGTGGATTCGGTCGAAATCGTCTACGACGATTCGTAGTGCACCCGTAACTTCTCGTTTGGTCGCGGCCGCATCTCGCTCAACCCCTCGCGCTTCAGCACGTCTATCGAGGAACTGCCGAGCGATGCCTCCGAGGAGAGCGCCGACAACGACGCCCGCAAGCGTGAGGAGCGCGCTGAGCGCTGAGTTCGCAGATCTCCCTGTGAGGCCTTGAGGGCCCCGTGCCCCAGTTGCGCCCCGTCGACCTGTCGCCCCTGTTTTTCCGCGTGCGCCACTCGTGCTCCAGGAGATCGGAAGCTCCGCGGGCTTACACCTCGTATTTGCGGAGACGACGCGAAGCTTCCCATCATTGTGATCGACGCAGGCATGAATCACGCCGCTTGCGTACGCAACCGAGCGATCGGAGGCCGACGCCCCGGCGACACTCGCCACGAAACACCCGAAGCTCACTGTGAAGCACACCGTGAGTCGGCTTCCCATTCGGCACCTCATCTTCCGTGCAGACTCTGTTCAAGATTCTTCTCTGCCAAGCGCGGCGTACCTTCCTCGAGCTCTGCGCTCGACCATGGGATGCCGTGCCGCGCAAGCGCGGTGAAGGTAGCCCTTGACGGAGTGACGGGAGAGAGTAGTTCCCAACAACTCCTCGACCCGGACCTGGATTTCCTTCACCGGCAGCTCGTCGCCGGCTTCCGAAAGAACGCGGACGATGACGCTGCTTATGGAGCCAAATTGACGCCTGCCGTCGGGATGAGGACCAGTCGTCGCGTTGTGTCGTCGGCGGCCTTTGTGCCAATCACGACGTGTGAGACACTGGAGATTACTGGTTGTAAGTGTGTTTGAAAGACGACCAACCAGGTCCATTTTTCGGGAGGCGGCATGGCTCTTTCAAACCGGTCGCGCGCCTGGGTGGACGGCCACAGGTCCCACGGCTCGTGGCGTGGCTCGTGGCGCGACTTAGGTAATGCGATTCTGACGCTCTCCTGAAGGATCACCTCGATGATCGCTGGCGACAGATACGCTGCCTCGAGGATCTCCACCGCGGCTCTGACTCGTGCCTCGGCTACCGACGCCACGCTAAGACGCTCTGCCGGTTCAAGGCCCGGGGGCACTCGGCGCTCTCGCACTTGCCGCTGGCACTGGGGTAGTTTTTCGTGGGCTTCGCAAGAGTCTAGCTCTACTGGCGAGTCGCCTACTTCGCCGCGCGTGGTGCGAGTCAGAAGCCCATCAAGCCCGCAACCGCTTCGTCGACGCATGACAGGTCAAGCGGAGTCCGTCGGGGAGGCAGCGTCAATCTCACGACGTCCGCCCCGCCACGCGGTCAACTACGAAATCTGCTAGTACGGCCTGCGCAAGTCGATCCCAAGGTGTAGGTTGTGGAGCAGGCTGAAGCTCGATTCGCGTGCCAGAGAAAGCAATCGCTGTAATCCTCGCATAGAACGCCCCGGCGAGGATCAGGGTCCCGCCGAGTGCGAGCAAGGCCACTAGAGCAGTGTCTGAGAGTGGCACAGTTCCATTTGTCGTTCTCTTGCTCTGAGTCTGTACGAGTGTCGGTCGTTTAGATGTCCGCGCTTCACGTGTTGAGGTTTCTGCAATCACCGTAGACTCATGATTGACCAAGATGATGCGTCCCGCGGCAAGCAGCGCCACGGCGCAAAGGCTTGACCCGAGCGTCAGAAGGATGATCGTCAACAGGCGCGGGTATGGGGCCGCACTCACCACCTTGGCTCGCCAGCAACAGGGTCCTGTGAGTGTCTCTGAAGAGAAACGAGCTCGGCCTCACCGATCGGACGCACCGCGATCGGGACGCCTCCCTCTCGTGATGCTCGATCTTCCGACGCCATAGCTCTCGCTAGCCGTCCGCAAACATTCGTGCGATCCGCGACAAGGTACGGACGCTGACCCGGCGGACATCGCAACCGAACCTCCCGGCTCCTGCTGCTCCGCGTCAACGCGGCGCCACGCGGCTGGGCCAACTACTTCAAGCACGGAGTGAGTAAACGCAGCTTCAGCACGCTCGGCCACTTCGCCTGGCGGAAGGGTCGTCCGTTGGCTGCGGCAACGCCACCTCGGCCTGAACTCGACGGCCATCAGGCGACGCTTCCTGCACGGATGGGAGATCGTCTACGACGGGATCACGCTCTACAGCCCCTCGGCGGTCACGATCACCCGCTACCGCTACCGAGGCGCGCGCATCCCCAGCCCCTGGAGCCCCACCGCCGACACCAACCCGCGACTCGTGGAGAGCCGGATGCGCTGAGAGGTGCAAGTCCGGTTCGCAGGGCGGGCCGAGGAAACGGAGCTGCCGAAAGGCGGCCACCGCGCCTCGGCCGCTCAAGCTGCGCTGCCGCGCCGACGAAGCGATCGCGCTAGTCGAACGCGCTGCAGCCGTGCACGCGATCCAGGAGGGCGAGCTCGCGCTCGGCAGCGATAACGGATCAACGGGGACTACAGAAACTCGCGGCCTGAACCGTCAACGCCGGGGGGAGCAGGTCACGAAGAATCGTGTGCTTATATACATCGACCTGTGGCTCCCCAAGCCTCCAGCGCCATCGAAGGCCGGACAGCTGGAAATGCAGGGGAAGTAGCAGTCGACTAGCCCACGTCAGCCTGCGTCATCCATCGGCTGGGCGGTGGTTGAGACACGCTGAACGATGGGGCTGTAGCTGACAACAACCCGATCTCCATCGTGCCGCTCGACTTCTGTGAGGACGGCGTAGGCGCGCCCAGTATCGATGAGTAGCTTGGCAAAGTCCCATTCACCGATTCGGTAAGCGAGGTCGCTCATCGCCCCCGGCGCGACTCCCCAGACGTCGGCGAGTCGTATGATCCCTAGGCCAGTTGGGCGGGGCTTGCTCCACGCGCGGACCGCGCCGACCAGTTCATCTCGTGTCCAGGGCGGTTCAGCTCCGGCAGCTTCTGCGATCTCGCGAAGCAGATCGACTAGTGTCCCGCGGTCAGAGAGATTGTCACCTGCGATATCGATAGCACGGGCGATGGCATTTGCTCTCTCCCTCGTCCACCAAACCGTGGCACCAAGCAGGAAGGAAGCCTCTAGGAGCAAGAGAAACGCTACATCTCGCGCGGAAGCAGGGCCTCCCGTCCGGCCAGCACCGAGTAATCCGCCACTGGCTACGATGCACCCGAGATAGAGTAAACCCAGAGCCAGGAGCAGTCGACGGCGCTGCCGTATGGAAGTTGGCTGTCTCTTCAAGCGGAGTTGGGAGTCTGACCGAACAATCCGAGGAAGTATGGTAACCGTGTATGTCATGAAGAAGAAGCACCCGAACACGAGTAGGATCGCGCCCAGCGCGATGAAAGGGATCGACGCGATGTAGCCCCAATGGAGAAACTCTGGCCCGCCACTTCCAAGGGATTCGACCGCCACTGCCACGCCGGCGAGGACACTCGCAAGCAGCGCTCCACTCGCCTGGAGTCGTTTAAGCCGACCCGTATGAACAACAATCAGATTCCTTCGCGTCTGCTGCGCGGTCTCGCGTCGCTCCTCGCGCTCGACCGTCGCTTTGCGCGATGCTTCGGCGAGGTCGAGAAGCATACTCAGCGAAACAAGCCCTCTCGACTCCTGAGTCTCTAATCTGTCGAGCGACCTAGATGCTTCGTGCGCCTCATCCTCGAATTCTGGGTCTATCGGTTTCGGGGACATGAGGAGCTACACTTACCGCATAGGTTGTCGGAAGTCAATGGCGACTACCCGGGCGCCGATGCGGCGTCCGTGGAATGATGGCGCCGCGAGTCAGTCTGCCTGGGCAGTGCCAATCCTTCGGAAGCCCGGGAAGCCAAGAGGTCGTTCAGTCGCCTGCCTCGCCTCGATGGTCATGACCGACGACCAATGCGTACCGTCCTCGCGCGGTCCGCGTGACCAGGGGCCGCCGAGCGACGCACGCGCGGTGAAGGTATCCCTTGACTGAGTGTCGCGAGAGCGGCGAGCCCAGAAGTCCCTCGACTCTGCTCTGGATCTCCTTCACACTCAGCTCTGAGGTAGCGTCGGCGAGAACTTGAAGGATGAGCCGGCTGATCGAGCCGCACCGCCGCCTGCCGTCTGGTGCAGGACCAAGCGTCGAATCCGTGCGACGGCGGCGACCTGTGTGCCAGTCGCGACGTGTGAGACATTGGAGATTATTAGTTGTAAGTGAGTTTGAAAGATGACCAACCAGGTCCAATCGTTGCCAGATTGACAACATGGCCGTGCGCGGGCTGCTTCGGCGGGTTGCTTCGCGTCGCGTGGATCAAGCGTGCGGGCGCGGGTTCCTCGACTTGGGGAGCTTCGTATGGGCTACGCGGAGAGCTTGCTGCGCGCGTCCTTGTCGACGAGGTTGTAGTACTGGACGCCGGGCGGGCATTTGAGGTGATGGGCGCGTTCGGTGCGGGGTCGAGCAGTTCCAAGCGGTCGGCGCCGTGTGGTTAGTGCTTCTTGTCTTGGACGTCTGCGTCGCGGGATCCGTCGGCTGTCGTGGCGTGTCGTCAGCGCTTGAGGAAGGTGAGGACGGCTAGTACGCGTCGGTTGTCCTCGGGGGCTTCTCTGATCCCGAGTTTTGCGAATGCGCCTCTGATGTGTGTTTCGACCGTTTTCGGGCTGAGCCAGAGTGCGCGGCAGATGCCCTGATTGGAGCGGCCTTCGGCCATCAGTGCGAGGATCTCGCGCTCGCGCGGTGTGAGTCTCTTGAGGGGGTCGGCCTGTCGGCGCCGCTTGAGCAGTTCTTCGACGACGGCTCTGTCGATGACGCACTGTCCCGCTGCGACTCGCTGTAGCGCCTCGAGCAGCTGCTCGACGCGGCCGACTCGTTCTTTGAGCAGGTATCCGGTTCGTTCGGGTTTGTTGTCAAGGAGTCGTAATGCGTACTCGGGTTCTAGTTGTTGGGAGAGGACGAGGACGGCCGTTTCGGGGTAGCGTGAGCGGATCTCGCGGGCGGCGCGCAGCCCTTCGTCGGTGAGTGTCGGCGGCATCCGGATGTCGACGAGGGCGACGTCGGGGCGGAGGTCGCGGACGCGGGCGAGGAGGGCGTCGGCGTCGGCGACCTGGGCGACGACCTCGACGCCGTTCTCGACGAGCAGACGCGCAATGCCCTCGCGAACGAGGACCGCGTCGTCGGCGATCACGACTCGCAGGGGAGCTCCGCACGGATCATTGTTCCTTGGCCCGGCCGGCTCTCGACGACGAGTGTCGCGTCGAGCGCGTCCAGTCGGTCGCGGAGGCCGGCGAGGCCGGTGCCGGCGGTCAGCAGGGCACCCCCGACTCCGTTGTCCGCGATCGTGACTCGAAGCGTGCCCGGCGCCCGTTCGAGCGAGACAGATGCCTCGGTCGCCGAGGCGTGCTTGACGACGTTCGTGAGCGCCTCGGAGACGACGAAGTAGGCGGCGAGCTCGACCGGCTCCGGTTGGCGCTCCGGCAGGATTCCGTGCACGGCCACCGGCAGCGCCGCGCGCCTTGCGAGCGCCTGGACGGCGGCCTGGAGGCCTTCGTCCCGGAGGAGCGTCGGATGGATGCCCCGTGCGAGCTCGCGCAGCTCGGCGAGCGTCTGCTCGATCTCGGCCTGTGCGCTCGAGAGGATGCTGGCTGTTCGCGCGTCGGTGCGGGTAGCCTCGAGAGCGAGCGCGACCGTTAGCGTCACGAGCCGTTGCTGGGCGCCGTCGTGGAGGTTGCGCTCGATCCGGCGGCGTTCCGCGTCCGCCGCGGCGACGATCCGGCCGCGGGATGCCCGCACCTCAGCGAGTTGCGATTGGACCTCTGCGGCGAGTCGTTCGTTCTCGAGCACGAGGCCGGCAGCCGCTCTAACGGACTCGACGAGTGCGGGCTCGTCGAGCAGCGCAGGATCGTGAACGAGCGCGGCGATCTCCTCGCCGCCGGCCATCAGCGTGGTGACCGCGCGCTCGGCTCCCCGAGGCAGCTCGGCCGGCCGCCCGGCGGCATCGACGTAACGACCGTCGCCGAGCCGGTAAGCGACCTCGAGGGTCGGGTCGCCCAGTGTCCGCGCGAGTCGGGCACGCAGACTCGCGGCCGCCTCCACTTGCAACTCGACGACGAGTTCGGGCGTCAGCGGCCTACCCAGCCGCGACCACCCGATTCCCGTCACGACCGCGAGTGGAACCGCGGCCGCAACAGCACGGGCGATCGTCTCGAGCGTCCCCATCCGCGCGTCGGTCGCGATCACCCATCCCAGCCAAGCGATGCCGATCGGACACGCGATCGCCGCAGCGATCAGAAGCGGCCCCTGTGCGCGGCGGGCCGGACTGCGCACGACGGGCAGGCGTCGCACGACCAGCACGAGCGCGAGCAGAGCGAGGGCCAGGCCCGCGATCTCCTGCGTGCGGTCGACGGAGTGGGCGACGGTGGCGTGCCCTGCGATCGAGAGCGCGTCGCGGGGGTCCGGGTCGACGAACGCGCCCACGAGCTGGCCTCCGACGGCGACGGCGTAGGCGGCGACCGTCGCGGCTCGGGCCGTGCGCGACCATGGGCGGCCTTCCGGGAATGTCAGTACGAGCTGGAGCAGAAGGACTGCCCACAGCCCCTCGAGTAGCAGGCCCAGCGTCCACAACGCGTGCGAACCCGCCCATTCGAGATCTGCACCGAGCAGCGCGAAGCCGGCTGCCGCCAGCAGCCGCCTCGCCCGACGCCAGCGCGGCCGCTCGAGCGCGACGATCGAGGCGGCCACGAGAGCCCAGGAAAGGGCGAGGTCGGCGGCGATCCGCGTCCCCGGCACTCGCTCGTGCAGGCCGAGCCAACCGATCGCGAGACCTGCCGCGACGATCGGCGGAAGGAGGAGCACCGGATCGCGGGCCGCGCCTCGGCCCGGCGCAACGGCAGCGTTGGAAGCGATCACTCGAGCAGCGCAGCGAACGTGGCAGCCGAGAGCCTCGACTTCGGGATGAAGCCGCGCGCCCCGCACGACTCGACGCGGGCCCCGTAGTCGTCCGCCTCGCGTGAGGAGACGAGGACGACCGCCGGGCCTCCTTCCGCCGTGAGCGCCGTCGCAACGGCGAAGCCGTCCTGGTCGGGGAGCTGGACGTCGAGCAGGACGACATCAGGTGCCTTGGCCGCGACTTCGGCGAGTGCCCCGGCGGCGTCGCCCGCTTCACCGGAGACGATGTAGCCTGCTCCCTCCAGCAAGTCCCGCGCGATGGCGCGAAAGGGCTGGTGGTCGTCGACGATCAGGACGCGCTTCAACATTCGCGCAATCGTCGCATACCCGTTCCGCAACAACTCAGGGTTTTCCCTGGAGTTGCCCCGACTTCGGTGGAATCAGCGAGGGGCATGCCGGATGATGTGCGGGTGACGGTTCCAGCGGCGCTCGCCGGCCACCGGTTACGGCTCGCCGTCGTCCTAACCTCGGTCGTCGCCGCGATCGGCGGCTCGGTCCTGCTGGTCGGCTACGAGCCCGGCGGCGGGGTGACGACGCGTGGCGTGACCGCCACGCTTCCTCTGTCCGGGCACCCCGGCTGGGTGGCTGCGGGGGAAAGCGCGCTCTGGATCGCGCTCGCCGACACGCGGCTGCCGGTGCGGGACTTGGCGCTCCTGCATCTCGACCTCGCGTCCGACAACCTGGTGGGGATACCGATCTTCCTCGGCGGACGGGTCACGTACATGAGCCACGTCGGGGACGAGCTGCTCGCTTCGGTCGAGCTGGCGGGCGGAGACGGGTCAGGGCCGAGTGTGATCATGGCCCTCGACTGGCGCGACGGGCAGATCCTTGCTCGCAGGCAGTTCGCGAAGACGGTGGGACCGCTCGTTGAGAGCGGCAGGGACCTCTGGGCGCTTCAGCTCAACCCCGCTGCGCTCCTGCGCCTCGACCCGAGGACGCTCGATCCGATTGCTCGACCGCTTCAGCTGTCACGAGGACGGGCGGCCGGCCTTGCAGCGGGCGCCGGCTACATCTGGGTGACCGCGGCGGACGCAGGCGAGGTACTGCGCATCGACGGGTCGAGGCGGTCGATCGCGCGTGTCCACGTCGAGGGCGTCCCGGCCGGCATCGCCGTTGCGGCCGGCACGGTCTGGCTGGCCGACCGAGACCGCGGCCGGCTCGACCGTCTCGAACCGGGGACGCTCGGGCCGGCCGGAAGACCGGTTCGCTTGGGCGGGAAACCGTTCTCTGTCGCGGCGGCGGGCCGCTACCTGTTCGTCGGTGACGCCGCCCGCGGAATCGTCAGCAGGATCGACGTTCGCTCGGGAAAGGCAGCCGGCCCGCCGATTCGGGTCGCCCGACCGGCGGGCGCGGCGTCTGGGCTCACCGTCACGCCCGCAGGCGGCTCGGTCTGGGTGAGCAGCTTCGCTTCGAAGATGGTGACGAGGGTCAGTGCCGGCCCGACGAACGCTGTACCCGCCCCGATCCCCGCGACCGCTGCCGGCACGGCAACGCCGAACATTCTCCCGCTTCCTCCCGCAGGCAGGGTCGTGGCGAACATTCCCGTCCCGGCGGAGGGCGGTCCGTTCACTGCCGGCGAAGGTGCCGTCTGGGCGCTCAGCGACACCACGTCGACGCTGATGCGAATCGATCCGCGGCGAAACGCGATCATCGCCAGGATCAAGGTCTCCCCGGGAGAAGACGCTGCCGCCGGCGGCGGCGCCGTCTGGATCTCCCACCCGCGGGAGGACACCGTCTCGCGGATCGATCCGACCACGAACAGGGTCAGCGCGACGATCCACGTACCGGGGCAGCCCTCCGGAGTAGCCGTCTCGCCCGGGGCCGTCTGGATCGCCGATGCCCTGGGGCCCAGCGTGACCCGGATCGACCCTGCCACCAACCGGATCGTCGCGACGATCCGCGTCGGCCCCGACAGCGCCTGTTGTTCCCCGCACATGGGCGTGACCGCAAGCGGCGAGGCAGTCTGGGTCGCCCTTCCCTCCGGCAAGAGCATCGTGCGCGTCAACCCCCGGACGAACAAGGTCACCGCCACCATCAAGCTCAACTTCATCCCCTGTGGCTTCGTCGCCGTCACCGACGACGCCGTCTGGTCGGCGGGCGCCGACTGCACCCACGTCGTCGCCCGGATCGACCCGACCGCGAAGCGAGTGAGCGCCGAGCTCGCAGAGCCCCATGCCGTCGGGATCGTTCGCGCCTTCGACTCCGTCTGGGTTGCGTCGCTCGAGTCCGGCAACATCGAGCGGATCGACCCGCAAACGGCGCGGGTCGTCGCCCGCCTTCACGTCGGCGGATTCCCCGTCCGCCTCGCGGCCGGCTTCGGCTCGCTGTGGGTCAACGACGACAAGGGCCGCCTGCTTCGGATTCAGCCGACGGGCTAACGGCCGATCTACCCAGGGTTTTCCCTGAATCTGCGGCGAACTCAGGGCAAGCCCCGAAGCGCCGAACGACACCGGATGGTTCGATCGATCCATCTCGCGTACGTCCCCGAGAAACCGGCCTGAAAGGAAGTCAGGCTCATGCGCAGCCTCGTTCTTCTCGCCTCCGTCGCGGTTGTCGTAGCGTTCACTCACGCAGCTGCGCCCGCCGCAGTCCGGTCGGCGCACCTCACCACCAGCGTCTCGCCGCACGTCGCCGTGCAGCCGACAGTCGTGAGACTCGACCAACAGGCGACGATCGCGGTCTCCGAGCTTCATGCCCGTTCCCTCCAGGTGCGCCTGGCCGGCGCGACAGACCAGGACGGAAACCTGCTTCCCTGGCGCTCGCTCCATCTCGTCGGCGGCAGCTGGCGCGGCACACTGCCGGCGCCGGCCCTGCTCGGCATCTACCCGATCCTGCTCCGACCAGGAGCGGGCGCGTCTCCAATCCGGACACAGTCGTTCCTACGGGTCTTCGCTCCCGGCACCCGCGCACGCCCGTCGTTCCACGACCCGGTCGACGTCGCGGGTTGGTGGGTACGCACCGTCCCGCACGCGACGCTCGTCGCGCTCAAGCCATGGCCCCTCCCCGCATTCGACCGACGCGACGCGCGGCTCCATCACCTGTTCGTCATCGCCTACAGCCCCCCAGGGCATCCCCAGATCGACGATCGCCTCGGCATCTTCGTCACCGCCTTCCGCGACGGCTACCACGCACCCTGGCAGCTCCTCGAGGCAACCGTCGAGCCATGACAAGAACCATGCATAGCGCCCATCCCCGGGAACGACTCCAAGTCGGGCAAAGTCGACGCAGCAACGCGGCCAAGAGGAGCTTGGCCGTCGAAAGAGGCGGCCGGGAGCTGCTCGCACTCCTGGACCGAGTTCCGCGCCGGCAGCCCGGGAGCCCGTACGCCGACAAGCCAGCCGGCTGCTACCTGACGCCGGTCGAGGCCCGCGCAGCGTCGAACTCGCTCGGGCGCGTCTTCCCCTCGGACGGTTAGAGCAGTCCGTGTGAACTCCGACGCGCGTACCCGCGACCAGGAGCGCGGGCGCAGGTCTTCCCCCACAGAGCCGGCGGCAGATCCGGCGGCTCGCTTCCCAGAAAAGAGAGGAACAAGCCATGAAGCGCACCGTCCTCGCAGTGATCGTCGGCCTCGCCGCCGCGGGTGCAATCGCACTCGTCGCGCTCGGGGGAACCACATCGCGGGCTGTCGTCGCCACCGCACGAACACCTGACGATCCCGTCTGGGTGACGCTGCTCGCGGCGCGGCAGGGCACAGAGAAGTACAGGGACGTCCACCAGGCGATCCGCGACGGCTACCACCGGGCGAGCCCGTGCGTGATGTTGCCCGACGGAAAGGGCGTCATGGGCGTCCACTACCTGAACGACGCCTACGCCAAAGACCCCTCGATCCGGGCCGCGAAGCCGGAGCTGCTGCTCTACCTGCCGCAGCCGGACGGTTCGCTCAAGCTCGTCGCCGTCGAGTACTGGCGGGCCGACGCAGACCAGGACTTGACGACCGATCCGGACCGGCCGATCCTGGCCCGGATCCCGTTCGACGGACCGATGGAGGGCCACGACCCCGCCATGCCCAGGCACTACGACTTGCACGTCTGGATCTGGGCGTGGAACCCGGCCGGCGTCTTCGCCCAGTTCAACCCGAGTCTGCACTGCTGAGAGACGCGGGAGTGCTCGCGACCGGGCCGCGAGGAGGCGCGAGCGGGTCAGGCCCTCCCCGGCCCGCTCGCGCCCTACTCTGGGAAGGAGTCGGGCGCCTCGCGACAGCGCGCGACTCGTCGTCGATGTTGCGGCCGATGACGACGAGCACGATCGGCCCCCGGAGGCCGTCGAGCTGCGGAAGCTCGGCCGTGGCCACGGGGCCTCGCGGGCACCGGTCGCGCGCGGTCGGTGAGGCGCTCGCCGCGCGGGGCGTCGACGCGATGATCGGCACCTCCGCGACGGCGGGCGTGCCGAACCCGCCGGCGTTCCCCCAGCTGACCCTCGACATTGCCGACCCGGCGTCGGTGCTCGCCCTTGTCGGCGCGCTCCAGGCGCACTCGAAGTTCCAGCAGCACGGGAAGGCCGAAGTGCGGCCCCGCTGCGGCCCACCGACTCCGCGCTCTACGCGTCCTCGCTAACGAAGTCGAAGACCTTGCTCGCAAGGGGATGAAGCAAGCTCGACGAGGAAGGCGCCCCAAGGCGGAGAGCGACCGTCAACCCCTTCGTGATGAACACGACGCTCGCCACGCATCCGAAACCGATCTACACGCAGCCCGTCAACGGGAGCAGCTTGTCCGAATGCGACCAGAACTTTAACTACGTCGTCACGGTGATCCGGCAACTCCTTGCCAACGGCCCTTCCGCCGAGCATGGTCGGCGAGACCTACGCGCAGGAATCATGGAGAGAGACCTGCCCGCTCGTGATGTGCTCGAGCGACGAATAGAGAAGTCAACCTGGCTTGCTGGCGTTCTCCTGTTCACGATCGAAGAGAGCATGGGAGGTTGGTGGAAGGTCGACTATCGATGGACGACGAGTCGGTAGCCCGCCCTGCCGCAGTACTCGAAGACCGGCGGTTCGCGCCTGCAACCTAGGCGAAGGTAAGTCTTGACCGAGCCGCCGGCGACACGACTACCCAGAGCTCGCTCGACCCCGGCGTGGATGTCCCTGACTCTCAGCTCCGTGCTCGCTTCGGCAAGAACTTGGATGATGGCGTCCCGAACCGTTCCAAAGCAATGCCGGCCGTCTGGGCGAGGACCGGCCCCTGGATCGCGGCGGATCCGGGCTTGGTGCCAATCTCGACCCCCGAGGATCTCCAGATTATGACTTGTAACTGAGTTTGAAAGAGCACCAACCAGGACCATTTTTCGAGAAGTGACGTTCGTCTTTCGAACTGCCTGCCTCTGTCGGCAAGCGAGCGTTCGCGGCCGACCCAAGCACTTTGCGTAGCGCGTCAGGCGGTTCGGGCAGGACGCGGAAGTAGGCCCAACCGAGCGTTCGTCAGGAGGCGTCGAAGTCGGCAGCGTTCCCTGACTGCGCAGGGTGCTTCGAGTCTGCGGAGCTGGGCTAATGCGGCTTCGGGAAGGTTGCGGGGCTTGTGGGCGAAGTCATCGATGAGATCGACGCCGTTGTCGTAGTGCTTGCGGACGTCGTGGTCGTCGACGGCCTGCTCGACGAGGCGGCGGAGTGAGATGAGGTCGTCGACGGCTGCGGCCGCTGCGTCCGCGGTGCGGAAGAGTGGGGTTCCGTCGATCTCGCACAGGTCTCGCTGTTCGGCCTCCACGACCGGGTTGGGCCGGATCACCTGGAGGTCGAGGACGAGCCCGCCGGGCTTGACAGCTTCGACCATGTTGCGCAGGACGTCCACGACGTCCTCCGAGTCGACGCATCAGAGCGACCAGGAGAACACCGTGAGGTCGAAGGTGTGCGGCTCGACCTCGATCTCCTTTCCGGAGGCGACGCGGTAGTCGACTCGTCCGGCGAGCTCGGCCGGCAACGAGCAGCGCGCGCGTGCGACGGCTTCGGCGTCGGGGTCGAACGCGAGCACGTGCGCGGCGTCGGCTGCGATTCCGAGCGTGAGTCGGCCGTCGCCGCAGCCGAGCTCGAGCACCCGCCGGCCGCGGAAGTCGGCGAGCCGGCGGAGGGCTGCAAGGTGGGCGCCTTCGGGGTCGAGGACGGGGCTCATCGCGGCCTGAAGGCCTTGACTGTGGTGCCGCGGGCGCCGAACTTCGCGGCCTTCCGCCTCGTGTCTTCGAACTTGGAGCGGGCGTAGGTGTCGACGAGCTGGCCGGTCTCGATCCGTTCGAAGCCGTGCCGTTCGAGGAGCCTGGCGTACGCTGCTTCCAGCAGCGCCCCGGCGATTCAGCCGGTCCAGAGGTCGATGTTGCGGCGGCCTTCCTCGCTGACGGGGTTCTGGATCGTGACGTCCGCGATCTGGAGGCGGCCGCCGGGTGCGAGTACCCGGTGGAGCTCGGCGAAGACGGCGTCCTTGTCTGGAATCAGGTCGATCACGCCGTTCGAGATCACGACGTCGAAGCTGGCGTCCGGGAACGGCAGCCGCTCGGCCTCGCCCTCGACGAACTCCACGTTCGCGACTCCCAGCTCCGCCGCGGCCGCCCGCGCCTTCGCGAGCATCTCCGGTGTCATGTCGATCCCGGTGACGCGGCCGCCGGGGCCGACCATCTGCGCGGCGACGAGAGAGTCGGTGCCTGCGCCGGAGCCGAGGTCGAGTACTCGCTCGCCCTCTGCGAGCCGGCCGAGCGAGAACGGGTTCGCGACGCCGGCGAACGACTCGACCGCACCCTCGGGCACGTTCCCGAGCTCGGGCGGGTACTCGAGGTCTTCGGCCCAGATGCGGCCGGTCGGGAAGATGAAGTCCCGCTCCGGCTCGCCCGAGACAGAGGCGTAGGTCTTGCGAATCTCACGCTTCAGGAGCTGGACGTCGATGTCGACGTCGATCGCCATCTCCTCCTCCTCTCAGTAGCTGAAGACGGTCGCGCCGTCGCCGATCCATTCCCAGAGCGGAGTGGCACCGGCGAGCCGCGCGTTCGGGACGAGCTGGCTCTCGTCGAGCTTGCGGGAGTTGAAGCAGATCGGGCAGACGAGCAGCTCGCCCCCGCCGTCCGCGTACTGCTGGAACAGGCGTGCGAGGGGCGGGCACCCTTCGCACGCGACGGCGTCGGCGAACCCGGGAAGTGCGAGCCGTACGGCCTCCTTGGTGAGGAACATCGCGACCTGCTTGCCCCTGTCGAGCGCCGCGCCGCCGACGAGGAACGCGACGGTTACACGCTCGGCGTCCTCGAGGCCGGTGGCGAGGTTGATCACGACCTTGCCGTCCATCAGGCGTCGTGGGCGTCGGCGGTGACGCGCGCGCGGATCTCGTCGTCGCTGCGCCGCAGCTCCGGATGGTCGCGCTGGACGTGCTCGCGCGCGAGCCGGAACAGCTCCTCGTCGTCGGCTGCCTCGAGCCGGTGCCCGCACGGACAATCGATCACCCTCATGACGACTCCTTTCCCGATGTTGCTGACATGACCAGCTCTCTCGCGCCCATGCCGGGCGGCCCTGCGTCCTCTTCCGGCTCGGCCGGTCGCGCCGGTAGCCCCGCCTCTTGCCAGGCGCGAAAGCCGCCGGCGAGGTCGCCGACACGCCGGAAACCGAGCTCCTTCAGCGATGCGACGGCGAGGCTCGACGACCAGCCGTCGGCGCAGACGAGGATCAGCTCGCGCTCCAGCCCGCAAACGCTCGGATTACGGTGCTCGCTGTCGGGATCGAGTCGCCACTCGAGCACCGAGCGAGGAACGTGCACCGAGCCCGGAATCACACCTTGACGCTCCCGCTCATCGGCCGAGCGAAGATCGACCAGGATGGCGCCGCGGGCAACCGCCGCGCGCGCCTCGCCCGGCTCGTAGCGGTGGATCCGGCGCTGCGTGCGGCGCAGCCGCTCCGTGATCGTCTCCCGACCGAAGCGCGTCCCGGCGACCCAGAACCCGCTCGCGCCCGTGAGCGCCGCGACGATCGCGATTGCCGTCCTCGGCGAGGCGGCGTCTGCGCCGATCCCTGCGATCAGGGCTCCGAGGACGAAGCCGAAGTCGCGCCAGAACCGGTAGACGCCCACCAGCCGTGCGCGCTCGACCGGCTGGCTCGCGTCTGACACCGCCGCGATCAGGGTCGGGTACACCATCGCCGTGCCGACGCCGAGGAGGACAGCCGCGGCGAGCGAGGGGTCGAAGCGGCCGTCGCCGGCGACCAGGAGACCGAGCGCGCCGGCCTGGACGAGCATCCCGGAGGCGATCAGCGGCTTGCGGCCGACGTGATCCGAGAGCCAGCCGGTCGCGAGCTGCCCGGCGCCCCAGACGACGGGGTACGCGGCGGCCACGACTGCGATCTGACGCACGCTCGCCCCGTGCGCAGCCAGGTAGAGAGGTGCGAGCCCCCAGGCGAGCGCGTCGTTCAGGTTATTCACCAGCCCTGCCTGACTACACGCGCGGAGAACCGGGTCGCGCACGCTCGCGCGGGCGAACGCCGACGCGAGCCTCCGCGGCCGCGGGCTCGGATCGCCGTGGAGGCCCTGCTCGTGCGCGACATGCGCGCCCGTATCGCGAACAGCCAGGACGCTCACGAGCAGGCCGATCACGGCGAGCAGGGCGGCGCCGACCCAGACGACGGTGCGCGGCGCGAAGCTCGCCGCAAGGGCACCGCTCCCGAAGGCGGCAGCAGCGACGCCGAGGTAGCCAGCAGCCTCGTTGAGGCCGAGCGCGAGCCCGCGACGGCGCGGACCTGCCAGGTCGATCTTCATCACCACCGTCATTGACCAGGCCAGCCCTTGGTTCATACCGAGGAGCACGTTCGCCGCGACGACGAACCACCACGAGGGCGCGAGCCCGATCAGCACCGGAACCGGCAACGCCAGCAACCAACCGGTCACGAGCAGGCGCTTGCGGCCGACGCGTTCGGCGAGCTCGCCCGCCGCAAGGTTGCTCAACGCCTTGGCCGCGCCGAAGGCGACGACGAACGTCAGGATCGCCGCGGTCGAGTGGAGACCGAAGTCGCGCTTCCCGACGAGCGGTAGCACGCTCCGCTCCAGGCCGACCATCCCGCCGACGAGCGCGTTCAGCCCGACCAGGAGCGCGAACTGCCGAGCGTTCTCCTTCAGTCCGAGCCGAACAGGCTGGCTCATACCGAAGCGGCGACGCTTCCGGCTCGGTTGGCCGCGACGATCTCGTCCTGCCCCGCCGGCCGCGGCGGCATGTCCCTGATCACCGCTCGTGCGAACTCGTCCGCGTTGGCGAGCGAGAGCAGCGGATTGTGGGTGCGCTCGAAGCCGATCGACGAGAAGGGGTTGCCGGAGAGGCCGCGTCCGCAGACCGAGCCGCCGTAATGGCTCGGATAGAGCACGACGTGGTCGGGCAGCTCGAGCAGCCGCCGCAGGCTCCTGAACGAGATGTGAGCCTGGCCGAGCGCGTCGCCCGCGACATGCAGGTCGGGGCGCCCGACGTCGCCGATCAGCAGCGAATCGCCGCTGAACACGAGCCACACCTCCTCGTCGCCGCGCCGCCGGTCTGCGACCGCGTAGGCATGGTGCGCCGGCGCGTGCCCAGGCGTTGCGATCGCCGTCACGACCGTGTTCCCGAGCTCGACCCGGTCGCCGTCCCCGAGCGCGACGTGGTCGAACTCGACACCGGCCCCGGCGGGCAGATACGCGGTCGCGCCCGCCCGCTCGACCAGCGCCGGCAGCCCGGAGACGTGGTCGGCCTGCACATGCGTCTCCAGGATGGCGACGATCGGTGCGCCCACGGCAGCCGAGGCGGCCAGGTAGTCATCGACGAGGTCGGCATGCGGGTCGACGACGGCCAGCTTCCCGTGCGTCGTACAGCCGAACAGGAAGCTGGCGCAGGAGCCGGCATCGTCGAGGAACGGACGTAGCAACACCTCAACTCACCTCCAGGGGAAGACCGGCGCGCCGCCACTCGGGGAAGCCAACGTCGAGCCGCCGCGCGTCAAAGCCGCGCTGACGCAACAGCCGCACGGCATCGTCGGCATAGACGCAATACGGACCGCGGCAGTAGGCGACGATCTCGGAGCCGCGCGGCAGCGCGGCGGCGAGTGCCTCGAGCTCCGGCAGCGGCGTCAGCCGGGCCCCCGCGATATGACCAGCCCGGTACTCCGGCTCGGGCCGGACGTCGAGCACCACGACATCGCCCCGGCCGAGCCGCTCCGCCAGCTCATTCGCCGAAAGCTGCTCGATGTCGTCCCGCCCGCCCAGGTACTCGTCGGCGAGGACGCTCACCTCGGCGAGATGCCGGACCGCAACATCTCGAACGGCGGCCCACAGCTCGGCGACCCGATCGCTCGCCAGTCGATAGAAGACACGCGTTCCCGCGCGGCGCGAACGCACCAGTCCCGCCCGCGCCAGCACCTGCAGGTGCTGGGACGTGTTGGCGACGCTTTGCGAGATCTCGGAAGCGAGCTCGTCCACCGAGCGCTCGCCCTGCGCAAGCACGTCCACGATCTCCGCCCGACGGCCGCTCCCGAGCGCCTGCGCCACGGACGCCAACGCATCGAACAACGCCATCTTCGCCGGACTACTCACCGCGGCTTGTCAAGTTATCAGCTGATAAGTTGAGAATCAAGGTGCGGCTGGGTGCTGCTACGCAGGGTTCGAGCCGCGTTTCCGAAGCTCGATGTGCGCTGTGCGCCGGGCCCACCCTAGGCGTGGCGTGTCGGGCGCGTCAGACTGCGAGGGGGGCCGCGATCGGGAGGAGGGAGGCTCGGATGTGCGGCGTGTTTGTGAAGGGTGCCTTGACGGGTGTCGTCTGTGCAGTTGTCGGCGGGGTCGGTGGGCTTGCGCTCGCGGGCAGCGGCGTGGGGTCGGTGTTCAATCTCGGTCAGACGAACTCGGTCGACGCCGATTCGATGTTGAACGGCTCGACGAACTCGCCGTTGCTGGAAGTTCGCAACGGCAGCAGCGGGACGAACGCCTCCGGGCTCACCGCGAGGAGTGCGGGCGTGGCGGCCGTTCACGGCGTGGGCGTGGCGGGGAGCGCGGGCGTGTTCGGAGAGAGCGATACGGGGCTCGGGGTTCGTGCGAATTCGAAGGCTTCGTCCTCGCCGGCACTACAGGCACGAAACAATGGCGGCGGCCCGGCCGGCGCCTTTCTCGGCTCGACCAGTTCCGACCTGGTGCAGGCGACCAACAACGGCTCCGGTAACGGCTTGGCCGGGACGACGGGATCGTCCGGGAACGGTGTGTTCGGGCGCTCCAGCGCCGGTCTTGCTAGCGGCGTCTACGGGCAGAACAGCGGCGGCGGGTACGGGATCGCCGGGCGAACCGGAAGTGCGACCCGCGGCGCCGTCTTCGGCGAGAACACCGGCAGCGGCCCGGCGCTCGAGCTGCACACGCAGGGGGCGGCGCCGATGACGGTCGATTCCAGCGCGAAGGTCGATCTCCTCAACGCGGACCTGCTCGACGGCAAAGACTCAACCGATTTCGCGCAGGGACGCATCTACACCCTGGCCGTCTCGTTTCCGCACGACCAGTCCTATTTTCCGAATCCGGCGCCCGCGCCGGGCTTCTTCGAGATTTCCGCGAACTGCACGTTGGACAGTGCGGGTAATTACGTCAACCTGACCGTTACGAGCCAGAGCACCGATCCGGTTAGCGTGATTTCGATCAGCGACATTCACCCGTACGCATTGCTGCGGCAACGAGGCGACGCAATCAGCTATCAGGTGCTGGCACACGGAGTTCCCCTCAGCCTCTTCATCCAGGGAACCCCGGGCGGCCGCCAAACCGTCGCCACGGCCAACGTCGGCCTCGTCTACCGAACACCCGAAGACGGAAACGATTGCCACTTCCAGATCCAGACCCTGACCAGCCAACAGTAGCCTGGACGATCGACGGCAGTTACACGATCCCGCGTTACCCCGACCAGGGCCACTTGAGCGAGCCTGGCGGAGCCGACGGCGGCCTAGCGCCGCGCGCATTCGGCCTCGATCGCCGCCATGACCTCGAGCGCGTCGAGCAGGATGCGTTTGCCTGCGTCCGTGTGGCGGACGACGATGCTGCGCCCGTCGGTGGGACGAGGGGGCCGCTGCACGAGTCCTGCTCTCTCGATCGCTCGCGCAAGCTGGCTCGTCGCCTGGCGGAATGTGCCGATTCGTGCGGAGAGGGCCGAGATCGTGGTGCCTTCGGTGTCGAGGTGGCCGAACTTCTGACGGCCGCCAGGCTGACGCCCGACGCCTTCAGGTCGTCGCCGCTCCTGGACCTTGCGCCACCGGCGCCTGGTGAGAGACTGGTAGAGCGTGGTCAGGTCGCGGTCGGAAAGACGCCGCCGGGCGGGGTGAGATACTCGCCGCGAGTTGGGGACGGCGTGGCGGTACAAACTGTTCAAGAGCGGTCGCATGCCGCCGACCCTGCAGGCCGCTGCCCCGGGCGCGCTGCTGGCCCTCGAGGGCATCTCGCTCAAGCTCCACGGACGAGCGGTGAAGCTGCCGGGTCTGCGCTCCGGACGCTCGGTGAGCTTGAAGGTCGGGGCGCTCGTCGTCACCCAGCGTCGGATGCTCGGGAGCGTCGGGCGCTACGTGCTCGTCGACTCGGAGCTCGGACCCGGTGAGGGCCCGCATCGCGTCAGCTTCGCCGCCGACGGCGTGAGGCTGACCACGGATATCCCCGCGTTGTTTCCGGAGGGCGGCGGCGAGGTCGAGTTTCACTGGGACGTCGAGCTCGGCCCGACCGTGCTCTCCTCGCTTCCGTCGGGCCCGCTCTCTGTGGCGCTGCCCGAGCAGGCGGCCGCGCTCGTGCGCGACTGCCTGGGCTGAGCGGGCTCGAGGCAACCAGCGCCTCTTCTTCTCTACAGAGCTCCCTGGTCGAGGGCCAGCACGCGCTCGTAGAGATCGCCGGCGACCTCGTCCACCTTCCTCGCCTGCTCGTCTGTGAGGACCGTCTGCCACTGATCGACTCGGTCGGGCAGCACGCCGTGGCGCTCGACCCGGAAGCTCGAGTTCGCGTTGATCGGGAACCGGTTGAAGGTCGGCTCGGTCAGCGACGGCGAGTAGGAGATGCCGAGCCAGGCGGCCAGGGAGCGCATCGTGGACTCGGTGTGCGTGACGAGGCGCTCGTAGGTCAGCAGGAAGACGCGGTCGCCGTAACGCGCCTTCGTCTCGAGTTGCGTCTCGGTGTGCTGCCGCCAGCGCTCGGCATAGGCGGCGACGCCGTCGCGCTCGCCGCTGAAGACGAGCTTCGACGCGGTGCGGGCCTTCGGCTCTCGGACGCAGGTGATGTGCCGGCCGTCCGGATAGTCCGCGAAGAAGCGCGCGAGGCTGTCCGGTTGCCGCATATCGCCGAACGCGACGACCCAGCGCTTCGCGCCCGGATAGAGGTTCTGGTTGTCGAGCCACGCGTTGAAGAGCGCCGCGAAGTAGGCGTTCAGGACGTCGCGCTGGCCATCGATCGGCCGCTCTGCCAACAACTCGACGAACAGCCAGCGGTGAAGCTCCGGCGGGAGCAGGAACGGGAACACCTCGAGCTGCTCGTCGAGGCCGAGCTTCCGGGCCGGCTTGTCCTTCGAGTACCCGTCCCAGAAGCAACGGCTCACATGCCGCTCCCGCAGCGCCCTGAAGATCTCCTTCCGCGGTCGCGAGAGATCGACGATCGGCCAGCCGACGCCGATCTGCAATTCGCCCGGGTGCACGTGGAGCTCGGGATGGCCGTCCAGCAGCTGGCTGAGCAACGTGCCGCCCGACCGGTTGGGCTGGGCGATCAAGACCAGCGGCTGCCGGACGTCGACCAGGTGCTCGCGGCGCGCGGCGGCCAGCCTCGCCACGCTCCTCGGATCGAGGACGAAAGGGTCGGCCGGCGGCACCATCGCCGCGCAACCGTAAAGCCTCAGCCGGTCCGGCCGGCGAGGTGCAGGAGCGCGGTCCGGCCTCGCGGGGACCGCGAGATCGTCGGGTCGAGCATCACCGCGACGACGTCGACGATCAGGTTGAGCACGACGATCGCGGCGCCGGTGAAGAGCGTGATCCCGATCAGCATCGGGAGGTCGAGGCCGAGCCCGACCATCGCGATCAGCGTCCGCAGGCCGAGGCCCGGGAGACGGAAGACAGCCTCGATGTAGACGCAGATCCCGACCGCCGTGCCGATGTCCATCGCCAGCATCGTCACGAGCGGCAGGGCGGTGTTCGGCAGCGCGTGGCGCAAGAGGACAAGGCGCTCCGGGACGCCCTTGGCCCGCGCGGTGCGGATGTACGGCTCGCCGAGGACCTCGAGCAGCCGTGCGCGGATCATCCGCGAGTAGAGCGCGACGAAGAAGAGTGCGAACGTCACCCACGGCAGGAGGAGGTGCTCCGCCCAGCCGACGGGGCCGCTGCACGGCTGGGCCTGGGGAAGGAGCGAGCAGTAGCCGGCCTGCGGCAGCCAGTGCCACCTCGACGCGACGAACAGCTGCAGGAGCAGGGCCACGACGAGGGGGTGCAGCGAGATCGCGACGATGCTCGTGGCTGCCGTCGCGCGGTCGGCGAGCGATCTGGGGCGCGAGGCGCCGAGCAGGCCGATCGGGACGGAGACGACGAAGAGGAGGAGCGCGCCTCCGAGCGCGATCGACCCGGTCACGGCGGCGGCGTGGACGACCTGCCCGGCGACGGGCGCTCCACTCGGCCCGGTCGTCCTCGCGCCCGTGAACGTCCGGCCGAGGTCGCCGTGCAGGGCGCGCCACACGAAGCGGCCGTACTGGACGTAGAGCGGCCTGTCGACGCCCAGCAGGTGCCGGGCGTGCGCGATCTGCTCCGGCGTCGCGTACCGGATGTCGACGAGAAAGGCGGCCGGCTCGTTCGGGATCTTCCAGTAGGCCACGAACGTCACCATCGTGAGGAGCAGCAGGAGGATGGCCGCCGTGGCGAGGCGGCGGACGACGAAGGCGAGCCAGCTCGGGATCATCGGGCGCCCGCCGGGTCGAGCGCCTCGCGGAGGCCTTCTCCGAGCTGGTTGAGGGCGAGCACCGTCAGGAAGATCGCGACGCCGGGGACGATCGTCAGGAACGGCTGGATGTGCGCCGACGTCGCGCCGCCCGGGGTGAGCACCGAGCCCCATTGCGCCTGGAGCAGACTTCCCCAGCTCGTGGTCGGAGGTGCGATCCCCGCGCCGAGGAACGTCACCCCGACCTCGAGCATCACGCTCGTCGCGACCATGATCGTTCCGTAGACGACGAGCGACGGCACGACGTGCGGAAGCAGGTGCTTCGTCACGATCCGGTAGCCGCTCGCGCCGATCATCACCGCACCCTCGACGAACTCGCGGCCGCGCAGGGAGAGCATCTGCGCGCGCACGATCCGTGCCGGGTAGTACCACGTGAAGGCGCCGATCAGCAGCATCAGCTGGAAGACGCCGTCGTTGAGGAGGCCCCAGCAGGTCCAGAGGCGGAGGCCGTCGCCGATCCCGGTGCCGACCATCAGCAGCAGGAGCAGGACGGGCAGCGCCATCATCAGGTCGGTAAGCCGCGAGACCGCCCCGTCGGCGAGGCCGCCGAGCCAGCCCGCGATCGTCCCGAGTCCCGTGCCGACGATGAGCGCGATCAGGGCCGCGCCGACGCCGACCTCGAGCGAGACGCGTCCGCCGTAGAGCGAGCGAAGGAAGAGGTCGTGGCCGAGCGGCCCGTCGGCGCCGAGGATGAACAGGGTGTCGGGCGTCCCCCTGGGCGGCGGCGGGTTCAGCTCGTCGCCTGCCGTCGGGGCGAGCGTGTGCGTGTCAGGCACCCGCGTCCAGGGACCGACCGGCCGCAGGCTCGCGTCGACCGCGTACGGGTACGGGTCGTTCGGGCCGTGGCCGAGCAGGACCGTTGCGAGCTTGGCGCCCGGAAAGAGCGCGAGGGCGAGGAGAACGAGGAAGAGCCCGCTCGCGAAGGCGATCCGGTCGCGGCGAAGCCGGCGCCAGGCGATCCGCCACGGTCCCGCGAACCCGGCGACGGGCGCGCTGTCTCCCCGACGGGCGGGATCCCGCTCGGCCGAGCTGGTTCTCGCCCGGCCGGTCGACACACGCCGATTCTAGGCCGGGGCGGCGCCGCCGCGTTCCTCCGCGGAGCCGCCCGGCCTCGAAGACGGCTAGGACACGGTGAAGTTGCCGAACATCGACGACTCGTGCGGCCTGCAGTAGTACTTGTATCTCCCCTTCGCGAGCGTCAGCGCATAGATGTTCGTGCCCCTGAAGCCGACGGTCGTGAAGGTCTTCTCGAACTTCCCGCCGCTCGCTTGCTCGAGCACGAAGTTGTGGATCGACGCCCTGTCCGCGATCACGAACAGGTACTTGCCGGCTTTCAGCTGCGTGACCTTCGTCCCTTTCCGCGTCAGCGAGATCGCGAAGCCGGGCCCGACGGTGCCGACGAGCGTCGTGTAGCCGGAGCCGACGGTGCCGACGAGCTTCGGTGGCGTCGGAGGCGCGGCCGCAGGTGCCGAGGCGGCGATGGCAAGGGAGCCCGCGAGCCCCGCCGCGACGAGGAGACGACGCGACATGGATCTGCTCCTTTCACTGGACGACTGGGCGTACCGCAGGTACGGGCGAGGCGTCCCGACCGGATTGGCGCGTTGTCGCTACCCGAGCGGGACGAGCCGCGTCGCCGTCGCCTTGAACGACGCGATCAGCCGCGTCCCCTCCGCGATGCCGAGCCGGTCGGCGGAATCCCGCGTGACCTCCGCCGTCAGGCCCGCGAGCTCGACGCGGACGCGGTTTCCGATCGCGGTGACCGAGCCGACCGTTCCGGCGACGTGGTTCAGCGCCGAGTCGCTCGCCGGCTGCGTCGAGAGGGCGATCTCCCACGGGTGGATGACGACGCCGACGGCGCCGGCGCCTTCCTCGGTCGAGTAGACGGTCGTCCCGTCGGAGAGGCGAACGGCGGTCAGCTCGCCGGCGGGCGCGGCCTGGCCGGCGAGCAGGTTCGCCCCGGTGAGGCTCGCGACGAACGCGTTCGCCGGCGCGGCGACGAGGCGCTGCGCGGTGTCGAGCTGGATCAGACGACCGTCCACGATCACGCCGACGCGGTCGGCGAGGATCCCGGCGTCCTCGAAGTCGTGCGTGACGAGCAGCGCCGGCAGGCCGAGGCCGCGCAGGAGCTCGCGCAGCTCGGCGCGGACGGTCGTCTTCGTGTGGGCGTCGAGCGCCGAGAGCGGCTCGTCGAGGAGGAGCACTCGCGGATCCCGCGCGAGCGCGCGCGCGAGCGCCACGCGCTGACGCTCGCCGCCGGACAGCTCGCCGGGCTTCGCGTCGGCGAGCGAGCGGATCCCGAGCCGCTCGAGCAGCGCCAGGGCGTCGCGCCTGCCGCCGTACGTGACGTTGCCGTGCACGCTCAGGTGCGGGAAGAGCGCGTAGTCCTGGAAGACGAACCCGACCGAGCGCCGCTCGGGCGGGCGGTTCACCCCCTCCTCGCTCGAGAACCAGACGTCGCCGCCGAGCCTGATCTCGCCCCGGTCCGGCCGTGCCAGGCCGGCGATCGCGCGCAGGAGCGTCGACTTTCCCGCTCCCGAGGGGCCGACGAGCGCGAGGGTGCCCGGCGGCACCTCGAGCTTCAGATCGAGCTCGAACGCGCGAAGGGGAAGGGCGATGTCGAGGTCGAGCGTGTCCATGCGGGGATCAGCTTCGCCGCGAGGAGAATCAGCGCGCTGGCGAGCACGAGCAGCGCGCCGAGCGCGAGCGCGGTGTCGAAGTCGACGTCGAACTGCGAGTAGATGGCGAGCGACAGCGTCTGGGTCACGCCCTGCAGGCTGCCGGCGAACATGATCGTCGCGCCGAACTCGCCGATCCCGCGGGCGAACGCGAGTGCCGCGCCGGCGGCCAGGCCCTTGCTCGCGAGCGGAACCGCGATCCGGACGAAGGTGCGCGCCGGCCCGGCCCCGAGCGTGCGGGACGCGTCGAGCATCGTGTGGTCGAGCGACTCGAACGCGGCGATCGCCTGGCGCAGGTAGAAGGGGCTCGCGACGTAGGTGACGGCGAGCACGACGGCCGCCTGCGTGAAGCCGATCGAGATCCCGAGCGCCTGGAAGGTGCCGCCGAGGAGCCCGAGGCGTCCGAACGCGGCGAGGAGCGCGATCCCCGCGACGGCCGGCGGGAGGACCAGAGGAAGCTCGACGAGCGTGATCACGAGCTCGCGCCCGCGGAACCGCCGCGCCAGCGCATAGGCCGTGGGCGTGCCGATCACGAGGATCAGCCCCTGTGCGATCGCGTTCGCCTTCAGCGTGACGACGATCGCGTCAGTCGCGACGGAGCGTCCGAGCTGACCGAAGAGGGTCTCCGGGGAGACCCGCACGAAGATCGCGATCAGCGGGAGCAGCAGGAAGGCGAGCGAGAGCGCCAGCGCCGCGCCGAGAGCGGCGGCGAAGAGGCTGCGCCTCATCGCTCCACCATCACCGACGTCGACTTCACGATCGCCGACGCTGCGCAGCCGGGCTCGAGGCTCAGCTCCTCGACGGCCTCGCGCGTGATGATCGCGACCACGCGAGCCGGCTCGGTGACGTCGAGCTCGACGCGCGCGAGAAAGCCCTCGACCTCGACCGTTCGGACGACGCCGCGGAAGCGATTGCGGGCACTCAGCTCGTCCGTCGTGCGCCCCTGCAGGCGTCGAACCTCGGATTCCGGCACCAGACGCTTGTTGGCGGCGTCGCGCTCGGTGCGGATCCGGCCGCTGCGATCCCAGCGGCGAAGCGTGTCGAGGCTGATCCCGAGCGCCCGCGCCGCCTCGCTCGCCGTCAACACGTGCTCCTGCGACACGGCCGTCTCCTCTCGTGTAAGGTCGAGATTCGAGCATGGGTATTGCCTATGCAATATCGCCCATGCCCAGGTCGACGTCAAGGGAGGCTGCGCATGCGGTACCGGCTGTTCTCGATCCTCGTCGTGCTGCTCGCGGCGTGCGCGCTCGTGCCCGCCGCGGCGACGCCGGCGCCGGCCGCGCCGAAGGACAGCGGCAGGCTGGCGGTCTTCGCGGCCGCGTCGCTGACCGAGGTCTTCCCGCAGATCAACCCGCGGCCGCGCTACTCGTTCGCCGGGTCCGATCAGCTCGCGGCGCAGATCCAGCTCGGCGCGCGGGTCGACGTGTTCGCCGCGGCCAGCCCGAGGTACCCGGAGCTCCTCTACCAGAAGGGGCTCGTCGAGAAGCCGATCCCGTTCGCACGGAACACCCTCGTGCTCATCGTCCCGAAGTCGAACCCGGCCGACATCCACAGCGTCATGGACCTCACGAAGCCGGGCGTCAAGGTCGTGATCGGCGACCCGGCCGTCCCCGTCGGCGCCTACACCCTGACGGTCCTCAAGAACCTCGGGATCTCCGACGCCGTGCTCGCCAACGTCGTCAGCCGTGAGACGGACGTCAAGAGCGTCGTCGGCAAGATCGTGCTCGGGGAGGCCGACGCCGGGTTCGTCTACACCACCGACGTCCGGCCGGTTCAGGGCAAGGTGCTCGCGATCGCGATTCGCGAGTCGGCGCAGCCTCACGTCGTCTACGAGGTCTGCGTCCTCGAGAACGCGAAGCATCCCGGCGCGGCGCACCGCTTCGTCACCGCGCTGATCCGGCCGCCCGCCCAGAAGATCCTCGTCCAGGCCGGATTCGGAGCCCGACCGAAGCCGGCTCCCTGAGGCGCGGGCCCGCGCACGGCGTAACGAAGCCCGGTGCCCGGTCGACCGGGCGGCATGCGCGCGATCCGGCAGGAGGTACTCGGCGGACCGGATGTGCTCGAGCTGCGCGAGCTGCCGCGCCCCCGGCCCGGGCCGACAGAGGTTCTCGTCCGCGTCACCGCGGCGGGCGTCAACCCGCTCGACTGGAAGACGCGCGAACGCGGCCTCTTCCTCGGACAACCGCCGTTCACGCTCGGCGCCGACCTCGCGGGCGTGGTGGCGGAGCTCGGCCAGGGCGTGACGCGCTTCGCCGTCGGCGACCGCGTCTTCGGGATGCCGCGCTTTCCCGCGGCCGCCGCCGCCTACGCGGAGTACGCGACAGCGCCGTCGCGTCAGCTCGCGCGAACGCCCGACGGACTGTCCGACGTCGAGGCGGCGGCCCTGCCGATGGCCGCGCTCACCGCGTGGCAGGCGCTCGTCGAGACGGCCGACGTCGGGTCCGGCGACCGTGTGCTGATCACCGGCGCGGCCGGCGGGATCGGTCACCTGGCGGTGCAGATCGCCAGGGCACGGGGCGCCTACGTGATCGGGGCGGCGAGCGCTGCGAAGCACGGCCTGCTGAACGAGCTCGGCGCCGACGAGGTCGTCGACCACCGGCGAGACGAGCTCGGCGCGGCCGCTCGAGACGTCGACGTCGTCCTCGAGCTCGCCGGCGGAGACGCTCCCGTGCACGCTCTGCCCACGCTGCGGGACGGCGGGCTGCTCGTGAGCGTCACCTCGGGCGGCGACGCGGCGGCCCAGGCGGCTGCGGGGCGCGTGCGGGTGAAGTACATGCTCGTCGAACCCGACCGCGCCGGGCTGGAGGCGATCGCGGAGCTCGCGCAGAGCGGCAGGCTGAAGGTCCACGTTGCGGCGACCTTCCCGCTCCACGAGGCGGGCCGCGCGCACGAGCTCGGACAGACGGGACGGACGCAGGGCAAGCTCGTGCTGACCGTCGACTGACCGGTCAGCGGCCGAGCACCGCGCCGTCGGCCGGCGCGAAGAAGTGCAGCCGGCGCGGGTCGACGGCGAGCTCCACCTCCGAGCCCGGGGCGAGCGGCCGGTCGCCCGGGATCCTCGCGGTGAAGAGCGCGCGGTTGTCGTCCGCGAGCAGCAGCGTCTCCCCTTCCCCGGACGATTCGTCGGCGGCCGCGCGGACGGACTCGGCGACGACGCGGGGCGCGTCGAGCGTGAAGATCACGTGCGACTCGGCGCCGAGGTCCTCGACGACGGTCGCGCGTACGCGCAGGCGCGGCAGGCCCGGGTCCGCAGTGTCGCCGTCGTGGAAGTCGGTGGGGCGGATCCCGAGGACGACCCGGCCGTCCGGCACCCGCGAGTCCGCAGGGAGCGACAGCGCGAAGCCGGCGAAGCGGACGGCGCCGCGCGAGACGTCGGCCTCGACGAGGTTCATCGACGGCGAGCCGATGAACGCGGCGACGAAGAGATTCGCGGGCTTCCGGAAGAGCGTCTGTGGTGTGTCGACCTGCTGGAGGAGGCCGTCGCGGAGCACCGCGACGCGCTGGCCGAGCGTCATCGCCTCGACCTGGTCGTGTGTGACGTAGACGGTCGTCACGCCGAGACGCTCGTGGAGCCGCGCCAGCTCGGCGCGCATCGTCACGCGGAGCTTCGCGTCGAGGTTCGAGAGCGGCTCGTCCATCAGGAACGCCTTCGGGTCGCGGACGATCGCGCGGCCCATCGCGACGCGCTGGCGCTGACCGCCCGAGAGCTCCGCCGGCTTGCGGTCGAGCAGCTCCTCGAGCCCGAGCTTCTTCGCGACCTCGCGGACGCGCTCGGCGCGCGTCTGCTTGTCGATCTTGCGGAGCTTCAGCCCGAAGGCGAGGTTGCCCGCGACCGTCATGTGCGGGTAGAGCGCGTAGTTCTGGAAGACCATCGCGAGGTCGCGCTCCTGGGGGCGGATGTCGGTGACGTCCTCCTCGCCGATCAGGACGCGTCCCGAGGTGACCTGCTCGAGGCCGGCGATCACCCGAAGCAGCGTCGACTTCCCGCAACCCGACGGCCCGACGAGGACCATGAACTCGCCGTCCGCGATGTCGAGGCTGACGCCGTCCACGGCCTTGACGCCGTTCGGATAGACCTTGGTGACCTCGTCGAGCCGGATCCCCGGCGGGCTCGCACGCCGCTCCTGCGCCGTTCCCGCGGCGATCGCGGTCTGGGTCAACGTCGCCTCGCTCATTCGACCGTGACCCAGCCATCGTAGGCCTTCGCCGGCGGGCCGCTCGACGCGTCCGCGACGACCGTGACCGATCCGGCGGCCGCGAGCTCCGCCGACGACGTGCCGACGAAGACGTCGAAGCGGCCGGGCTCGACGACGTAGCGCCCGTCGCGCCCGTGGAAGCCGAGCTGCCCGACCGGGACGTCGAACGTCACCCGCTTCGACTCGCCCGCGGCGAGCTCCAGGCGGACGAACCCCTTCAGCTCGAGCACCGGCCGCGTGACGCTCGCATACGGATCGCGGACGTAGAGCTGGACGACCTCGTCGCCGGCCCGCTCGCCGGTGTTCGCCACGGAGGCGTCGACGGTGATCGTCTCCGTCCACGAGACCTCGCTCCGCCGAACGGCCACGTCGCGCAGGGCGAACGTCGTGTACGACAGCCCGTGGCCGAACCGGTACAGGGGGGCGGCCGGCGTCTCGACGTAGTCGACCTTCCAGTGCGAGCGGCCGCCCGAGATCTTGTGCCCGTAGAAGACGGGCAGCTGGCCCGCCGACCTGGGGTACGACACCGGGAGCTTGCCGCCCGGCGAGACGTCGCCGAGGAGCGTCTCGGCGATCGCGGCGGCGCCCTCCTCGCCCGGAAGCCAGGCCATGAGGACGGCGGCGCAACGAGCGTGGATCTCCGGCGAGCCGATCGGCCGGCCGGCGACGAGCACGAGGACGACCGGCGTACCCGTCTCGGCGACCGCGGCGACGAGCTCCTCCTGGACGCCCGGCAGCTCGAGCGAGGCGCGATCGCGCGTCTCGCCGCTCGTGGCGTCGTTCGTGAGGCCGGATTTGTCGCCCATGACCATGACCGCGACGTCCGCCTCGCCGGCGAGCGCGACGGCCTCGTCGAAGCCGTCCCGGGAGTGGCCGCCGACGTCGCAGCCGCGCGCGTGGCGGACGCGGTCGCCGAGCCGGCCGCGGAGCGCGTCGAGCACGCTCGGGAAGGAGATCGAGCCGTCGAGCCCGTAGCCCTCCGGCACCGGGATCGCGAAGTCCTGGCCGCCGCTCTGGCCGATCTCGGCCAGGGACTCGACGTGCGCCGGGTAGGCGTAATCGCCGAGGAGGTTCCGTGAGGCGTCGGCGCAGGGTCCGACCACCGCGACAGAGCCGAGCTCGGCCCGGAGCGGGAGGGTCCCGTCGTTCGCCAGCAGCACCAGGCTCTTTCGGGCGATCTTCCGCGCGAGCTCCCGGTGCGCCGGCGTATCCGACGCAGCCGCCGCCCTGGAGGGGGTGACGTACGGCTGCTCGAACAGGCCGAGCTCGAACTTGGTGCGCAGCACGCGCCGCACCGCCTCGTCCACCGCCTCCGGCGCGACGAGCCCGCTCGCGAGCGCGCCGAGCAGCGGCTCCGCGTAGCAGTCGGTGCTCGGCAGCTCCACGTCGAGGCCGCTCGACAGCGTCATTGCCGCGGCTTCCTCGGCGCCGAGCGCGAACCGGTGGTAGTCCGCGAGCTGCCGGATCGAGAAGTAGTCGGAGACGACGCAGCCCTCGAAGCCCCATTCGTCGCGCAGGATTCCCGTGAGGAGCCCGGGATCGGCCGCGCAGGGGATCCCGTCGAGCTCGTTGTAGGCGTTCATCACCGAGCGGACGCCGCCGGCGCGCACCGCGGCCTCGAACGGGTGCAGGTAGACGTCGCGGAGCTCGCGGGCGGGGATCTGCGCGGGCCCCCAGTTGCGCCCGCCCTCGGAGGCGCCGTAGCCGACGAGGTGCTTCGCGGTCGCCGCGACGCCCGTCCGCGCGTCGTCGCCCTGGAGGCCGCGGACGAACGAGAGCCCCATCCGGGCGACGAGGTGCGGGTCCTCGCCGAAGGTCTCCTCGAGCCGGCCCCAGCGCGGGTCGCGGCAGACGTCGAGCACCGGCCCGAGCCCCTGGTGCGCGCCGGCCGCGCGCATCTGCGTGCGGATCGTGCCGGCGAGCGCCTCGGCAAGCGTCGGCTCCCACGTGCTCGCGAGCCCGATCGCCTGCGGGAACACGGTCGCCTCCCGCGCCATCAGGCCCGAGCAGATCTCCTCGTGGACGATCGCCGGGATGCCGAGCCGCGTCTCCTCGACGAGGTGGCGCTGGAGCGCGTTCGCGAGCTCCGCGGCCTCGGCCGCGCCCAGGCTGCTCGCGCCGGCGATCCTCGTCACCTGGCCGAGGCCGTTGAGGAGCAGCCTCTGGGCCTGCTCGGCGAGGAGGCGCGGCCCGTCGGCGAGCTCGAAGACCCAGCGGCTGCCGAGCTGGGCGAGCTTCTCGTCGAGCGTCATCCGCCCGAGCAGATCCTCGACCCGCTCGTCGACCGCTCGGGCCGGGTCGCGATACGGCGCGGCCTGGCCGAGCCGCGGCGTCGTCACGCGGCGTCCACCGGCGGCCGGGTCGAGCTGCGGACGACGAGGCGGGTCGGCAACGTGACGTGCTCCGGCGGCCGCGTGCGGTCCTCGATCAGCTCGAGCAGCATGCGGACTGCCGTCGAGCCCATCCGCTGGACGAACTGGTCGATCGTCGTCAGCGGCGGGTCGCAGAGCGCCGACTCGGGGACGTTGTCGAAGCCGACGACCGAGAGATCCTCCGGCACGCGCAGCCCGAGCGAGCGAGCGGCCTCGACGACCTGGATCGCCGACACGTCGTTCGCGGCGAAGATCGCGGTCGGGCGGGGGTCGAGCGTCAGCAGCTCGTGTGCCGCGACGGCGGCGGCCGGGGGGTCGAAGCCGCCGACGCGGACGAGGCCCGGTTCGAACGCGATCCCTGCCGAGGCGAGCGCCCGACGGTACCCCTCCTCGCGGAGCGCGGCCGAGGCGAGGTCGGGCCGGCCGGCGACGAACCCGATCCGGCGGTGCCGGAGCCCGAGCAGGTGCTCGGTCGCGGAGACGGCGCCGTGGAGGTTGTCGGAGTCGACGGTCGGCAGGCTCGCCGAGCGCGCGTTGTGGTCGACCGCGACGATCGGGCCGGTCGAGGTCAGCTCCGTGATCCGCGGCGTGACGAGGATCGTCCCGTCCGTGAGCGTGCTGACGCGGGCGAGGTGTCGCTGCTCCCAGTCCCGGTGCTGGTCGCCCTGGCTGCAGTCCGTGAAGACGACGAGCTCGTAGCCGCTCCCGCGGATCTGCTGCGCGACGCCCTTCAGGAGCTCGACGCTAAACGGCTCGATGTCGGCCGTGAAGACCCCGACGACGTTCGTCCGGCTCGACCGCAGGCTCTGCGCGACGAGGCTCGACTGGAAGCCCATCTGCGCGATCACGGCGCGAACCCGCGTCGACGTCTCCTCGGCGACGCCGTAGCGATCGTTGATCACCTTGGACACGGTCGAGACGGAGACGCCGGCCTCCGCGGCCACGTCGGCGATCGTGATCCGCCGAGTGATGCTCATCGCGGCCAGGATCTTAACGCGTTTTCGAAAACGGTATCGATATCGGTTGACAAGTTGCGCGGAGCGTTGCAGACTCCTCGCCGCGATGACGCAGTCGGCCACCGCAGGAGCCCCGCTGGCCCCCTCGGCGCGGGGCTCCCTGCAGAGTCAGGAGGGAAGGGCATGAGGAAGTGGAAGCTGCTCGCGCTGGCGGCGATCGCCGGCGCGACCGCGATCGCGACCGCCGTTGGCGTCGCCGCGCCGAAGCAGCACAAGTCGGTGACGCTCGTCTGGTGGCACAACCAGACCGTTGGGCCGGGAGTGAAGCTGTGGCCGCAGGTCGCGGCCGAGTTCCACAAGCTCCACCCGGACATCACGATCAAGCCGGTTCCGTTGCAGAACGAGCAGTTCTCGACGAGGATCCCGATCGCCCTCCAGTCGAGCAGTCCGCCCGACGTGTTCCAGAACTGGGGCGGCGGCCAGCTCGTCGACCAGGTGAAGGCGGGCAAGGTCGCGGATCTCACGAAGTACGTGTCGTCCTGGATCAAGAGCATCGGCGGCTCGGCCGCAGGATGGCAGGTCAACGGCAAGCAGTACGCAGTCCCGTACAACGTCGGCGTCGTGGGCTTCTGGTACAACAAGGAGCTCTTCGCGAAGGCCGGGATCAAGTCCGCGCCGACGAGCTGGCCGCAGCTGCTCGCCGACGTCAAGAAGCTGAAGGCCGCCGGGATCACGCCGATCTCGATCGGCGGCCGGGACCGCTGGCCCGACGCCTTCTACTGGGACTACCTCGCGGTCAAGCTGTGCAGCAAGTCGGTGATCCAGCAGGCGGCGGTCACGTACGACTTCAAGGACCCGTGCTGGATCAAGGCCGGCACCTACACGCAGCAGCTGATCGATGCCAAGCCGTTCCAGGACGGATTCCTCGCCTCACCTGCGCAGCAGGGCACGACCAGCTCCGCCGGGCTGATCGCGAACGGCAAGGTGGCGATGGAGCTACAGGGTCACTGGGACCCTGGCACGATGCAGGGCCTGACGCCTGACCAGAAGGTGCCCGGCTTCCTCGGCTGGTTCCCGTTCCCGAACGTGCCCGGCAGCAAGGCGCTGCCCGGCTCGCTGCTCGGCGGCGGAGACGGCTACGCGTGCTCCTGGAAGGCGCCGCAGCCGGCCTGCGCGCAGTTCATCAGTTATCTCGACAGCCCGACCGTCCAGAACCGGATCGGCTCGACGGGCCTGGGCCTGCCCGTCCGGAAGGGGACGGAGAACTCGGTCAAGGACCCGAACCTCCGCACGGTGCTGAAGTTCCGGTCGAGCTCGCCGTTCGTCCAGCTCTACCTCGACATCGCGTTCTCGCAGTCGATCGGGCAGGCTCTGGACGCGGCGATCGCGGACCAGTTCGCCGGAAAGGCGACGCCGCAACAGGTCGTCCAGAAGATCACGGCGGCGGCCAAGAAGAAGTAGTGACGAGCTACGACGGAGTGACGGCGGCCGGTCGCGCACGAGCGCGACCGGCCGCTCTCCGTCTGAGTCGGAAGGGCGTCGAGATCGGGCTGTTCCTCGCGCCCGCGGTCGCCCTCTACACGCTGTTCCTGATCGTCCCGGTCGTCGAGGCCGTGCGCTACAGCTTCTACGCGTGGAACGGCCTCGGCAAGCTGACGGACTTCGTCGGCCTCGGGAACTACCGCGAGGCGTTCGGCTCCGGGGACTTCCGGCAGGCGATGGAGCACAACGGGATCCTCGTCGGCCTCTCGCTCGTCCTGCAGCTGCCGCTCGCGCTCGGCGTCGCTCTCCTCCTCAACCGGCCGCTCCGCGGGCGGAGTTTGCTGCGGCTGATCTTCTTCGCGCCGTACGTCCTCTCGGAGGCGATCACCGCGGTGATCTTCCTGCAGATCCTGCAGCCGGACGGCGTGCTCGACAGCTTCCTGCGGAGCATCGGCCTCGGCGGGCTCGTCCAGCTCTGGCTCGCCGACCTCGGGCTCGTCTTCTACACGCTCTTCGTCGTGATCACGTGGAAGTACATCGGCTTCGCGATCATCCTCTTCCTCGCCGGGCTGCAGGGCGTGCCGGCGGAGCTGCACGAGGCCGCGGCGATGGACGGCGCCTCGAGCTGGGCGACGCTCCGCTACGTGACGCTGCCGCTGCTCGGGCCGACGATCCGGATCTGGGCGTTCCTCGCGATCATCGGTTCGATCCAGCTCTTCGACATCGTCTGGATCATGACGTTGGGCGGACCGGCCGGCGCCTCGTCGACGATGGCGAGCTACATGATCGACCAGGGCACCCAGCGCTACCGGATCGGCTACGCGACCGCGGTCGCGGTGATCCTGTTCGGGATCTGCTTCGTCGTGTCGATCCTCTACCAGTTCCTCGTCCTGCGGCGTGACTACAGGGTCGGAACCTCGAGGATGGCCGGCTGATGGCGATGGCCGGGTCGAGGTCGGGCCGGAGCGCGCCGTTCGCGAGCGCGCCGGTCTACGTGGTCTCGATCGTCCTCGCGGCGGTCGTGATCGTCCCGATCGTGTACGTGGTGCTCGGCGGCTTTCGCACCACGAGCCAGATCGCGGTGCACCCGGCAGGTCTTCCTCACCCCTGGGTCAGGGGCAACTACACGAAGATCGTCACGGCGGGGACGTTCTGGCGCGAGGTCGGCAACAGCGCGATCGTCGCCGCCGTCGCCACGGTGCTGGTCGTGGGGGTCAGCAGCCTCGCCTGCTACCCGCTCGCGCGCATGCGCTTCCGCGGCCGCGAGGCCGTCTACACCTTCTTCACGTTCGGGCTGCTCTTCCCGCTCGCGGTCGCGGCGCTGCCGCTCTACCTTCTGCTCAAGCAGCTCGAGTTGCTCGACACGCTCTGGGGCGTGGCGCTGGCGGAGGCCGCGTTCGGGATCCCGATCACCGTCATCATCCTGCGGCCGTTCATGCGGGCGATTCCCGTCGAACTCGAGGACGCCGCCGCGATGGACGGGTGCGGCAGGTTCGGCTTCTTCTGGCGCGTCCTGCTCCCGCTCTCGCGGCCGGCGCTCGTGACCGTTCTCATCCTCTCCGTGGTCTTCAGCTGGAACAACTACATCCTGCCGCTGCTCGTGCTCACGGACCCGAGCCGCTGGACGCTCCCGCTCGGCGTCGCGCAGTATCAGGGCGAGCACAGCTACGACGCCGCGAGCATCCTCGCCTTCACGGCGCTCTCGATGGTGCCCGCGCTCCTCTTCTTCATCGCGGCCGAGCGCCGGATCGTCGGCGGGCTCAGCGGCGCCGTCAAGGGCTGACGCCGCGCGGCGCCGGCGGCGCGATCCGGACGGGCGCGTCGAACGGCCCGTAGACGTCGTGCATGAAGTGCGCCGCGGCGATCATCCGCAGCTCGAGCGTCCGGAACGAGCCCCGCTCGACGGTCGCCTCGAACCAGGCGAGGATCCTCGCGTCGAAGAAGGAGATCCGCCACGTGTGCGCCGTGCTGCCGAGCAGCCGGACGTCGACGGGCCGGGCCCACGGCGGCCGCGGCTCCGGCACGGGGTCGAACGTGGACCGCTCCCACGCGTGCCCCGGAACGCGGTCCCAGCGCCGCGCGCCGATCGCGATGCCGCTCGCGCCGCCCTCGATGTCGTAGGCGAAGCGGCTCGGCGCCGCGACGCGCCACGTCGTCTGGATCACCGCCGACGGGCTCGACGCGAGGCGTTCGCGGAACACGAGCGTCCGGAGCGCGCGCCACGTGCGGGAGGCCCGCGCGAGCAGAGCGGAGGCGTCCTGCGCGGGCCGGCGCTCCGGCAGCCGGAAACGGACGGTCGACGCCCCGAAGCGGACGGTCGCGGCGCGCGGCACGCCGCGAAGCTCGAGCAGCGAGCGGTAGCAGCCGGCTCCGCACGGCTTTGCGGGGGCGGCGGACGAACCGGTGGCGCCTGCGAGCGCGAGCCTGACCGCCTGCATGCGGACGCCGTCGTCGTCGGGGCCGACGAGCGAGACCTGGACGAGCGTCCGCGTCCCCCGTGGCACGAGGGCAAGCGCGACCGCGACCCGCCCGTGCTCTCGCGCGAGCACGGTCGCGTTCGCGGGCGGCGCCGGAAACCGACTCGCGGCGGGCTCGATCCGGATCGTCCCGACCGTCCCGCAGCCGGCCGCGAGCGCAGCGATCCCCAGCACGAGCAGGACCCCCCGAGGTCTCACGTCCGGAACTACCGCGGCGGTGCCCTGCCGGATTGCCTAGGCTGCGCGCCGTGCCGCTCGAGCCTGCCCGGACCGTCGAGGAACTGCGGGAGCTGCAGCGTCTGACGGGCGACGAGCACGGCGCGCAACGCGTCGCGTGGACGGACACGTGGGAGCGGGCGCGGGCCTGGCTGCGCGAGCGGCTCGCCGCGGTACCGGCCGAGGAGGAGGGCGACGAGGCCGGGAACCAGTGGTTCACGCTCCGGGGCGACTCGGACCGCGCGCTCGTGATCGGCGGGCACCTGGACTCGGTCCCGAACGGCGGCTGGCTCGACGGCTGCCTCAACGTCCTCGCCGGCGTCGAGGTGCTGCGCAGGATCGCGGAGGAGGGGACGCCGCCGGTCACCGTCCGGCTCGTCAGCTGGGCGGACGAGGAGGGAGCGCGCTTCGGTCGCAGCCTCCTCGGCTCGAGCGCGGCGGCCGGCTCGATGGCCGACCAGGAGGAGCTCCGGCGGCGCCGTGACGCGGACGGCATCGCCCTTCCGGACGCGCTCCGGGAGCACGGCGTCGAGCTCGACCGGGCGCTCGAGGCGCGCCGCCAGCTCGCGAACGCGGCCGCCTACCTCGAGCTCCACATCGAGCAGGGCCCGGTGCTCGAGTCGCTCGGCCTCCCGCTCGGCGTCGTCCTCGGCACCTTCGGCGTCGAGCGCCACCTGGTCACCTGGCGCGGCCAGGCCGCGCACGCCGGCTCGACGCCGATGGACCGGCGCCGCGACGCGCTCGCCGGCGCGGCGAGGCTCGCGCTCGAGCTACGCGCGATCGCCGAGCGCGCGGGCGGCGGGGCCGTCTGCACCTCCGGCGGCGTCGTCTGCCGGCCTGGGATCGTCACCTCCGTCGTCGAGACGGCCGAGCAGCTGCTCGACCAGCGCCACCTCGACGCGGCCACGCTCGCTGCGATGCTCGAGGACGCGAGGGCGTCGAGCGAGCGCTTCGCCCGCGAGGAGAACCTCGACGTGTCGTTCGACCGGATCTGGCGAATCGAGCCGATCCTCTTCGATCCGGGGTTGATCGAGCTCGCCGACGAGGCCGTGCGCGAGGTCGCCGGCACGTCGCACCGGCTTCCGAGCGGGCCGCTCCACGACGCGGCCGAGGTCGCGCGTGCCGGGATCCCGACGGTGATGCTGTTCGTCCAGAGCCTGCGCGGCCTCTCGCACACGAAGCTCGAGGACACGAAGCCCGAGGACCTCGAGCTGTCCGTCCGGGCGCTCGACCTGCTCGCCTCGAAGACGATCGAGCGGCTCACGGCCGTTTGAGCGCCCGCAGGCTTCGCCGCTCGGCGGCACGGCGTCCTCGAGCTGGACGCGCCTCTGGCCGGGAATCACCTCGCGAGCGCCGGTTCCGCCGCGTGCGTGCTCGGGCGGATGTTCTGGTTCATCCGGAACAGGTTGTCCGGGTCGTACGCGTCCTTCAGGGCGACGAGCCGCTCGTACTTGGCCTCGCCGTAGGCCTCGCGGACGCGGTCGCCTTCCGGCGTGAAGTTCAGGTACGCACCGCCGGTGCCGAACGGGCGCATCGCGTCGGCGAACGCGCGGTTGCGGGCGATCAGCCGCTCGTCGTCCGCGGCATCGCCCCAGACCGAGATCGGGTGGAAGAGGTACCGGGCCTCCCGGTGCGAGAACGCGGTCGCGTCCTCGGGCACCGCGGAGATCGCCTGGCCGATCCGGAAGACGACTGCCTGGCTCAGCGGAAAGCCGGCCTCCACGAGCGCGGGCGCGTGGTCGAGGAAGGTGTCGATCGCGTCGTCCGGGAAGCCGCGCAGGTGCTCGCCGCGCCAGTAGCTGCGCATTCCGGGCGGGGCGAGCGGATCGAGCGCCGCCTGGAACGCCGTGTACGGCATCGGCCCGATGTGGTCGAGGTCCGGGCTCAGCTCCCTGAGCGGCCGCAGGGCCGCGGCGCCCACGGCGGGATCGCCCACGTACATCGCCGCCATCCCGAGTGCGGCTCTCCCCCTCAGGTGCTCGGGCACGAACGGCTCCGGCGGGGCGGTCAGGATCACGCACGCGCTCGAGACCTCGTCCGGCGCGCCGTCCATGAAGTCGCGCCACGCACGGATCAGCCCGGCCGCCCGCTCGAGCGGCCAGAGCGCGAGCCCCGCGAGCACCGTCGGCCCGAGCTCGTGGAGGCGGAGTTCGAACTCCGTGACGATCCCGAAGTTGCCACCGCCGCCGCGCAGGCCCCACAGGAGCTCGTCGTGCTCGCCCTCGCCCGCGGTCACGACGCTCCCGTCCGCCAGGACGACCTCGGCCGAGACGAGGTTGTCGCACGAGAGCCCGTGCTTCGAGGATGTCCAGCCGTAGCCGCCACCGAGGGTGAAGCCGCCGATGCCGGTCGTCGTCACGCGCCCGCCGGGCGTGTGCAGGCCGTACGCCTGCGTCGCCGCGTCGAGCTCGCCCCAGAGGACGCCGCCGCCGGCGCGGACCGTCCGCGCGGCCGGGTCGACCTCGATGCGGTTCAGGCCGGCGAGGTCGACGACCAGTCCGCCGTCGACGACGCTCAGCCCGGCGACGCTGTGGCCGCCGCAGCGAACCGCCAGGGGCAGGTGGCGGTCGCGTGCGAACTCGACGCAGGCGGCGACGTCGGCGGACGTCGTGCAGCGGGCGATCAGCTCCGGCCGGCGATCGACCATCGCATTGAAGACCTGCCGGGCCTCGTCGTAGCTCGGGTCCCCGGGTTGCACGAGCCCGCCGGAGAGCCGCTCACGCAGGGCACGGGTGCAGTCGTCGTTGCTCAACGTTCCCCCCAATCGGTCGGGATTGCCTGACGTCCCGAGGATCGAGGAGGCGGGCAGCCGTGACTTCGCGTATTCGGGCCAACTTCGCGGTTGGCCCGATCGGGCCAGGTCAGTCCGCGAGGCCCCGTTTCGCGGCGTATGCGGCCGCCGCCGCCCTCGACGAGAGCCTGAGCTTCACGAGGATGTTCGCCACGTGGCGGTGGACGGTGTGCTCGCTGAGCGTCAGCCGACCTGCGATCTGCCTGTTGCTGAGCCCCTCCGCGACGAGGCGGAGGATCTCGGTCTCGCGTGCGCTGAGCGGCCCGCGTGCGGTCGCGGGAGCCGGCGAGGCGGCCGCGCGGCGCTCCTCCGCCGCGGCTCCGAGCGCGGCGAAGAGGTCGCGGGCCTGGTCGAGGACGCGGCGGGCGGCGTCGTCCCGCCCGAGCGCCCGCAGCGCCGCACCGAGCGCGAGGCGAGCCCGTGCGGCCTCGAACGGGAGGCCGGCGCGGCCGAGCAGCTGGACGGCGTCCTCGAACGCCTCGCGAGCCGCCTCGAGCTCGCCGGCCGCCGCGTGCGCGCAGCCGGCGGCGTGCCGGGCCGCGCCGAGCAACGGCTCGGTGCCGACGCTCTCCGCGATCGCGCCGAGCTCGCCGGCCGCCGCGGCCGCCTCGTCCGCCCGGCCGGCGGCCGCGTGCGCCTCGGCGAGCAGCTCGAGTCCGGCGGCACGCTCCGTCCTCGCGCCGCCGATCGACCGCAGGTAGCGCGCGGCGCTCTCGGCTGCGGCGAGCGGGTCGCCCTGGTCGAGCGCGACCGCCGCACGCGTGAGCGCCGCGACCGGGTGGTGCTCTGCCTGGCCGATGAGCGCGAGCGCTTCCTCGGCGCGCCCCTGCCTGCGCCGGAGCTCGGCGAGCCGCGCCAGCTGATCGCCGCCGTCGCCCGGCCGGGCGGCCGCCGCCGCGGCGGCCTCGGCGAGCAGGCTCTCCGCCGCCGGCCACTCGCCGCGCAGCATCAGCACCGTGCCGTAGTGCGCCCGGCACACGGCGCGCAGCGCGCGAATGTTCCAGCCGTCCGCCATGCGTGCGACGCGCTGGCACCACTGGCCGGCGCGCTCGAAGTCGCGCACCCGCTCGCAGGCGAAGATCAGGTAGCAGCAGGAGAACCCGATCGCGACCGGGTCGCGCATCTCGCCCGCCGTGGCGGCCGTGGTCGCCTCGTCGAGCCGGGCCATCCCCTGGGCGATCTCGCCCTGGCTGACGCGCGCCAGCCCGTCGAGCGCGACCGCGGTCATCTCGAGGTCGACGTCGCCGAGCTCGCGGGCGAGCTCCTCGGCCTCCGCGCACCGCTCGCGGGCGAAGGCCGCGTCGCCCGGGAGCGAGAACGACGCCTCGCGGAGCGCGAGCCAGGCCTGCTCCCGGGTCGGAGCGGAGCCCTCGAGGAGCCGCCGGGCGCGGGCGAGCCAGCCGTCGCTGATCGCGCGCTCGCCGCGGAACGTCCGGTAGTCCCACGCGAGCGCGGTCGCCACCCGCGCCGCGTCGACCGGGCGGCCGGCGGCGCGGTAGCGCGCATAGGCCCGCTCGCGGGCGTCGAGCGTCATCTCGGCCTGCTCCAGGAAGAACGCCGCCGTCGCGAGCCCTTCGAGCGCCTCGGGCGTCTCCTCCTCGGCGAGAGCCTCGGCGAAGAGCCGCTGCGCGCTCGTCCAGTCCGCGCTGCGGAGCGCCTCACCGGCCCGGGCGAGCTCGTCTGGCACGCCTACAAGTCTGGCCGAACCTCCCGGCGTGCGAAGCTTCCCCGGTGTCGACGCTGCTCGTCTTCGGCGCGCGGAACCTCGGTCGTGCGATCGCGCGCTCGTTCGCAGGCGACGGCTGGAACGTCGCGGCCGTCGCCCGCAGCCGCGAGACCCTCGACGCCCTCACGGGAGAGCTCCCGGACGCGCTCGGGATCGAGGCCGACGCCTCGCGCGCGGACGACGTCGAGCGCGCGTTCGCGGAGACGGCCCGGCCGTTCGGGCCGCCGGACCTGGTCGTGAACGCGATCTCGATCGGCGTCTCCGGAGCACCGCTCGCCGAGGCGGCGCCGGACGCGATGGCGCCGTATCTGGAGACGCTCGTGCCGGCGATCTTCAACGTCGTCCGGATCGCGGCGCGCGTCCTCGGCGAACGGGGACGCGGGACGCTCGTCCAGGTCACCGGCGGCTCCGCGCGGCGCGGCCTCCCAGGACGCGGGCAATGGGCGGCGGCAGCGTTCGCCAGCCGCGCGCTCCTCCAGTCGGCCGCGCTCGAGCTCCGCGAGCGGGGCGTCCACGCGGCGCTCCTGATCGTCGACGCGACGATCGAGAGCCCGAAGACGCAAGCGTTCCTCGGCGACCGGCCGCCGGAGGCCACCGCCGCGGAGGACGACGTCGTCGCCGCCGTCCGCTACCTGGAGGCCCAGTCGCCCCGCGGCTGGACGCACGAGTTGCAGATCACGCCGCGGCTCGACCGCTTCTTGCCCTGATCCGGCTCTGACGCGGGCCGGTTAGCGTCGCGTCGACAAGGCAGGCAACCCAGGAGGCGAAATGAAGCTCTGGAAAGGGGCGACGCTGGTCGCGCTCGGCGTCGCCGCGGGCGTGCTGGCGTTCGGACTCGGCAGGCAAGGCGGCGAGGCGGAGGCATCGGCGAAGGCGATCGGCTGCCTGACGGTCGGCAACGGCCTGAAGCCGCCCGGTCAGCAGTGCGCGGACTTCACGCTGTCCGCGAAGTACGCGGGGAGCGGCGGCAGCTTCGGAACGGCGAACTCGCTCGCACGGAGCGACCACAACCACGACGCCGCCTACGTCAACGTCACGGGCGACGCGATGACGGGCCCGCTGACGGCGACGCGGCTCGCGGCAGGAGGATGCCCCACGGCTCTCGACGGGGACGCCTGCGCTGCGGGCAACCTCGACGTCGCCGGGGGCCTGACCGCCGCCGCCGCGACGGTCACCGGGAACGTGCAGGTCGACGGGGACATCGGCCTCGACGGCGCCGTGGTTCAGCAGCGCACCGTGGGCGGGACGGTGAAGGCGGCGGTCCTGGTCACGTGCTCGACGACGCCGTCCATTCTCCAGAGCTTCGTCAACGTCCGGGGCGTGGGCGGCACCATCACCGCCACGACCGGCGGCTCCACCGGCCGCTGCAAGCTCAACTTCCCGTTCCAGGTGGACGACCGCTACATCGTCGCGACGCCTGCCGGGACGAACGGCGCCGTCGGCGTCACGTGGAACACGCTCGTCGAGGACTCGGACACGATCAGCTTCTCCCGCTTCGCCACGACGAGCGGCAGCGGCGTGAACGGCGCGATCTCGGTGCTCGTCTACTGAGCGAGCCTCGGGGCCGGGCCCGCACGGCGCGAGCCCGGCCCCACGCTCAGGGATAGAAGAAGCCGCCGCGTGCGTCGAGCTCGGAGCCGTACTTGAAGGCGACGCCCCACGCGTTGCCCTCCGGATCGCGGAAGCTGAAGCCGCACCCGAAGCCAGACCGCACCGGCTCCTCCACGTCGCCGACGTCGTCGAACCCGCCGATCAGCAGGTGCGCGTCATGGACGGCTTCCACGCTCTCGCAGTTGATCGAGAGCGTGAACCCGCGGAAGCCTTCGGCGACCGGGCCGAACTCCCGCTCGAGGAGCGTCTCCGGGAAGAGGCCGAGGACGACGCCGTTCGAGCACTGGAAGACGACGTGCTCGGGCACGCTCGTCGGCGCCTCGGGCCAGCCGAACTGCCGGTAGAACGCGGCCATCCGGCCGATGTCCTGACAGGCGAGCGTGACGGCGCTGATCCGTGCGGGAAGGCTCAGGCCGCCGAGTCTACGGGGCGGGTAAAGGGGGCGGCCGGGCCCGCCCCAGTGCGGGCCCGGCCTTGGGGAGGAGCTCTAGAAGCGCGGCGGCGTCACGCCTGCCTGCGCCGCGGCGAGGAGGGCGCCGAGTGCTGTGATGACATTGACCGGGCGGAGCACCATGCTCGTGTGTAGAGACCTCGCAGGCGCCAGGAACTTGCACGTTCTAGACTCGGCTCGTGCTCGAGTTCGGCGTGACCGTCCTGCCGGACCCGCCGTGGCAGCGGCTCGTGGAGCTGATGCAGCTGGCGGAGTCGAACGGCTTCCAGTACGGGTGGACATACGACTCGCACGTCCTCTGGCAGGAGCCGTACCCGCTCCTGACGCTGTCCGCGCTGCACACCTCGACCCTGCGGCTCGGTCTGAACGTGACGAATCCGGGCACGCGCGAGCCGACCGTGACCGCGAGCGCGTTCGCGACGCTGCAGGACGTCTCCGGCGGCCGGATGGTGATGGGGATCGGCCGGGGCGACTCGGCGCGGCGCGTGATCGGGTACAAGCCGACGACGGTCGCCGAGCTCGAGCGGTCGGTGATGATGATGCGCCGGCTGATGCGCGGCGAGCCGCTCGAGTGGAACGGCGTCGAGGTCGAGCTGAAGTGGGCGAAGGAGCTGGCGCCGGTGCCGGTCTACGTCGCCGGCTACGGGCCGAGGGTGCTCGCCGTCGCGGGGCGGTGCGCGGACGGGATCATCATCCAGCTCGCCGACCCGGAGATCGTCGAGTGGATCGTCGGCCAGGTTCGCGCGGCGGCCGTCGAGGCGGGGCGCGACCCCTCGGAGATCTCGGTCATGGCGTGCGCGCCGGCGCACGTCTCGTCCGATCGGGCCGAGTGCGTCGAGCAGGTGCGCTGGTTCCCGGCGATGGTCTCGAACCACGTCTTCGACGTGCTCTCGAAGCACGATCCGGCCGGTCTGCCGGCGGCGCTGACGGACTACGTCGGCCGGATGCAGCGCGCGCAGTACGACTACTCGGAGCACAGCCGCGTCGGCGCCACGCACGGGGAGCAGGTGAGCGACGAGACGTGCGAGCGCTTCTGCGTCCTCGGCACGCCCGAGCAGCACGTCGAGAAGTTGCGCCGCCTCGAGGCGGCCGGCGTCGACCAGTGGAACATCTACCTCATGACCTCGGGTCAGGAGGAGACGCTGGCGACGTACGGGCGGGAGATCGTTCCGGCGTTCGCGGCGGCCTGATTCTTCCGGCGGAGGCTAGGCGACTGCGGCGGCGAGGCGGGTGACGGCGACCCGCTCGGCGAGCGTCGCCAGACGATCGACGGGCTCGGCGCTGAAGACGAAGCGGACGTAGCGCTCGGCGACCTCGGCGCCCCAGCCGACCATCGCCGTCGCGGCGACCGCGGACTCCTCGAGGAGCAGGCGCGAGGCCTCCGGTGCGGTGAAGCCCATCGAGGCGACGTCGACCAGCATCGACCAGCCGCCCGCCGGGCGGACGAACGGCCAGCCGGGCAACGCAGCCAGCACCGCGTCGCGACGGCGCTCGAGCTCCTCGACGCACTCCGCGACGTGCGACTGGTCACCGCGCAGCGCCGCCGCCGCCGCGGCTCGCGCGAGCCCGACGGGCGTCGTCGTGTTGTAGACGTGCGCCCAGCCGGCGTCCGCGACGACCGGCGCCGGGCCGGCGATCCAGCCGACGCGCCAGCCGATCATCCGGTGCTCCTTGGACATCGAGCCGACGACGACCGTGAGCTCCTCCATTCCCGGGAACCGCACCGGGTGGACGAGCGGCCGGCCGTCGAAGAGCAGTCTTTCCATCGCCGCGTCGTAGACGAGGGGCAGCGAGCGCTCGACGCAGAACGAGCAGACGGCGCGCCAGTCGCCCTCCGTCAGCACTGCGCCGGACGGCATCGAGGGGCTCATCAGGAGGAGCGCAGCCGTGCGGTCGCCGACCGCTGCCAGCAGCGCCTCCACGTCGTGTCGCCACTCGCCGTCGACGACCCGCAGCGGGACGACCCGCGGCACGCCGCCGCAGAGCCGCACGCGGTTGACGAGTCCGGCGTAGATCGGATCGGTCAGGACGACCTCGTCGCCCGGGTCGACGAGCGCGAGCAGCGTGTCGAGCACGCCCTCCGTGCCGCCGCAGGTGACCACGATCTCCGTCTCCGGGTCGTACCGGTGCCCGGTGCGCTCGAAGGTGAAGTCCGAGATGGCCGCGCGCAGGTCGTGGTCGCCCTGGAACGGGAGCCAGCTGTTCGCCTTCGCCGTCGGTAGCGACTCTGCCGTCAGCTCGAGGACCCCCGGCGGCAGCGGCAGATCGGTGTCGAGGTTCTCGAGCCGCAGGACGGGCCAGCGCGACGAGGCCGCAGGCACGTCGGCCGCGGCGGCGACCCGGTCGATCCCGAACCCGTGAATCGCCTGCATCCGCCTCGTCCGCCTGATCACCCGCGGCAGCCTATTCCAGTCGGCGTCGCGGCTACGGCGCCGTCGCCGTCGCGCCCTTCGCAGTCAGGGCCTTCACCGCGCGGACGGCGAGCCAGAGCTCCATCTGCTCGTCGGGCTCGTCCGGGTGCCGGCCCGTCAGCTCGCGCAGGCGATTCATGCGGTAGCGAAGGGTGTGGCGGTGGACGCCGAGGCGGGCGGCGGCCTCGCTCCAGCGGCAGCCGGAGTCGAGGAGCGCCTCGAGCGAGCCCACGAGCCGCTCGTTCGAAGCGGCCGGGCCGAGCACGCGGTCGACGAAGGCCGCGAGCGACGCGTCGGGCAGGCCCAGCAGCAGCTCGAGCGACCCGAGGTCGCGGTACGACGAGACCGCGCCGGCGCCGGCCTCGAGCGCGGCCCGCGCCTCGAGCAGGCTGCGCCCGAGCGCGACGCCGTGCGCAGGCCGGCCGACGCCGAGGCGCGCGTGCGGCTCCGCCTCGGCGGCGGCACGCGCGAGGTGGAGCCCGTCCTCCTCGCGCTCGGCGGCGACGAGGAAGGCCGCGCGCTCGCGCCGCGCCGTCGAGAGGTGCGCGATCCCGCGGCGCGTCAGCTCGGCGGCGAGCGAACGGCGAAGCGACTCGCCCGTCTGGCCGTCCCCCGGCAGCGCGACGACGGCGGCGTACCGGCCCTCCGGGTCGAGCCCGAAGGCGGACAGCCGGCGGCCCGCCTCCCGCTCGTCGAGCTGGCCGCGCTCGAGATCGTCGAGGAGGTCGCCCGCGAGCCTGAGCTCCGCGGCGCTCACGGCCCGCCGGCGGGCGAGGTCGAAGGCGACTGCCGTCTGGCCGTGATGGAGGACGAGCCGGTCGTACTCGCCGAACTCGCCGCTCGCGCGGACGGCCTTCAGCGTCGCGCGCTCGCCGCCGGCGACGACCGGCAGCTCGAGCGCGTCGTCGAAGCGCAGCCGGCCGCGTGCGTGGCGCTCGGCGACGACGCGGCCGCGCTCGTCGACGAGCGCCAGCGAGCAGCGGAGGTGCGAGCAGAGGATCGCGAGCAGCGCGTGGAGCCCGCGGCTCTCGAGCACGGCCTCCGCCAGCCGCTCGTGCACCTCGAGCGCGCTCGTCAGCCGCTCGAGCTGCTCGTTCGCGAGGTGCGTGAACGCCGCTCGCGTGATCGCGACGAACGGCACCTCGTACGGGACGCTGAGGATCGGGAAGGAACGGCGCTCCGCCTCGGCCGCGATCGCCGGCGGCACCTCCGCGAAGCCGAAGCCGACGCCGAAGCCCAGGCCGGAGACGCCGTGGTCAGCGAGCCGGCGCACGTACGAGCGCTGGCTGCTCGCCGTCTCACCGACGCCGAGGCCGGTCGTCAGCAGGAGCTCGCCGCCCTCGAGGAAGCGTGTCGGGTCGGAGAGCTCGGAGCCGTGCAGCCAGGTGACCTCGTTGTCGAGGCCGCCGGCGCCCGCCGCGACGCTCAGTTGCAGGTCGGGCAGGTGGGCGATGTCCCTGACCGTCAGCACGTCGATTCGACAGCGGGGACAAACCTACGCGAGTCTCCGACGTCGCGCAAGCGGCAGGAGGGCGAACCATGCCGTCGGAACTTGTACAGGATGTCGAAGAACCCGTCCTACGTTCCGCCACGGCGTCTCTTGCCCGGACAGCGCCGCTCGGGGACACTCGCGCCGATGGCTCTGAGCGAGCTGACGGCCGGGGAGAAGGTGCTCGCAGCACGCGAGCGGTACGTCGCCCGGGGCGTGTCGACGACGACGCTCGTCGTCGCCCGCGCGGAGGGCGCTCGGATCTGGGACGCCGACGGCCGCCGGTACCTCGACTTCGCGGGCGGGATCGCGTGCCAGAACACGGGCCACCGCTTCGGCCCGGTCACGGCCGCGATCCGCGACCAGCTCGACCGCTACCTGCACCAGTGCTTCATGGTGGGCGTCTACGAGCCGTACGTCGAGGTCTGCCGGCGGCTCGCCGAGCTGTCGCCGTGCGCGGGCGAGGAGCAGCGCAGCGTCCTCTTCAACTCCGGCGCGGAGGGGATCGAGAACGCGGTGAAGATCGCACGCGCCGCGACGGGGCGCGGTGGCGTCGTCGTCTTCGAGAACGCCTTCCACGGGCGGACGCTGCTCACGCTCGCGATGACGAGCAAGGTCGTCTACAAGCGCGGCTTCGGCCCCTTCCCCGGCGAGGTCTACCGGGCTCCCGGGCCGTACCCGTACCGCGGCATCGACTCCGACGCCGCCATCGCCGGCCTCGAACGGCTCTTCCACGCCGAGGTCGATCCGGAGTCGGTCGCCTGCGTCGTCCTCGAGCCCGTGCAGGGCGAGGGCGGCTTCATCCCGATGCCGCCGGACTTCCCGGCCCGGCTGCACGAGCTGTGCCGGCGCCACGGGATCCTCTACGTCGACGACGAGATCCAGTCGGGCGTGGGCCGCACGGGCCCCATCTGGGCGATCGAGCACTACGGCGTCCAGCCCGACCTGGTCGTCTCCGGGAAGTCGCTCGGCGGCGGCCTGCCGCTCGCCGGCGTCACCGGGCGCGCCGAGGTGATGGACGCGGTCGCGCCGGGCGGCCTCGGTGGGACGTTCGGCGGCAACCCGCTCTCGTGCGCGGCCGCGCTCGCCGTGCTCGACGAGGTTGGAAGGCCCGAGTTCCGCGAACGGGCCGAAGCGATCGGCCGGCGCCTGCGCGCCGGCGTCGAGGAGATCTCCTCGCGCACGCCCAGCGTGGGAGAGGTCCGCGGGCTCGGGCCCATGCTCGGCCTCGAGCTGGTGACGGATCGCGCGACGAGGGAGCCGGCCGGCGACCTCGCCCGGCGCGTCGTCGCCTCGGCCCGTGCCCGCGGCCTCGTCCTCCTCACCTGCGGTCTCGACGGCAACGTCGTCCGCATCCTCGCCCCTCTCGTAGTATCGGACGACGAGCTGGACGAAGGCCTCGAGATCCTGGAGGAATCGCTTGCCGACGCAGGCGGCGGTTCGCGCTGACGCGCCGGCGGCGGCGCGCGTCGAGACCGACGTCGGGCTCGCGGGGATCCGGAAGACCTACGGCGACGTCGTCGCCGTCGAGCACCTCGACCTCGAGGTCGAGCGCGGCGAGTTCTTCACGATGCTCGGCCCGTCCGGCTCCGGCAAGACGACGACGCTGCGGCTGATCGCGGGCTTCGAGCGTCCCGACAGCGGCCGGATCGCGCTGCGCGGCGTCGACGTGACCGACCGGCCGCCCTACGTCCGCGACGTGAACACCGTCTTCCAGGACTACGCGCTCTTCCCGCACATGACCGTCCGCGAGAACGTCGAGTACGGCCTGAAGGTGAAGGGAGTCCGGAGGCCCGAGCGGCGCTCGCGCGCGCAGGAGGCGCTCGACCTCGTCCGGCTCGGCGGCTACGGCGAGCGCAAGCCGGTGCAGCTGTCCGGCGGGCAGCGCCAGCGCGTCGCGCTCGCGCGCGCGATCGTCAACCGGCCGCAGGTGCTCCTCCTCGACGAGCCGCTCGGCGCGCTCGACCTGAAGCTCCGCCAGGAGATGCAGACCGAGCTGAAGCGGATCCAGCAGGAGGTCGGGATCACGTTCGTCTACGTGACGCACGACCAGGAGGAGGCGCTGACGATGAGCGACCGCATCGCCGTCTTCAGCGAGGGCCGCATCGAGCAGGTGGGGACGCCGGAGGACGTGTACGAGCGGCCGGCGAGCGAGTTCGTCGCCGGCTTCGTCGGCGTCTCGAACCTGCTCGAGCGCGACGGCCGCCGCTTCACGATCCGGCCGGAGAAGATCCGGCTGCTCGACGGGGGCGAGCAGGCCGAGCGCGGCGCGCACGTCGAGCGAGGCCGGATCCGCGACGTCGTCTACGCGGGGATGATCACGCGCTACGTCGTCGACCTCGACGCCGGCGGCGAGCTCGTCGTCGTCAGGCAGAACCTCGAGCGCACGTCCGCGGAGCTGCTCGAGGACCGCGGCCGCGACGCCGAGGTCTCCTGGTTTCCGGAGCACACGTTCACGATCGAGACTCGCGACAAGGAGGACGGATGAGGAAGCTGCGCAGGGAGCACGCCGTGCTGGTCGCCGTCGCAGCGGCGCTGGCCGTTCCGGCCGCAGGCGCCGGCTCGCCCGCTTCAGGCCCGCCGACGTCGATCGGCAAGGGCGAGGGCAAGCTGACGATGATCGCGTGGGAGGGCTATCTCGACGCGAAGTGGGTGAAGCCGTTCGAGCAGCAGACCGGCTGCAAGGTCCAGGCGAAGTACGCCGGCTCGTCGGACGAGATGGTCACGCTGATGCGGTCGGGCGGCGGCGGCCAGTACGACATGGTCTCCGCGTCGGGTGACGCGAGCCTGCGGCTGATCTACGGCGGCGACGTCGCAGAGATCAACACGAAGCTCGTGCCCGGCTGGAACCAGTTCTTCCACGGCTTCCAGTCGCCGCCGAACAACACCGTCGGCGGCAAGCACTACGGCGTCTCGCTGCAGTGGGGGCCGAACACGCTCATGTTCAACACGAAGACGGTGAGGCCGGCGCCGACGAGCTGGTCGGCGATCTACAGCCCGAAGTTCAAGGGCAAGATCACCGTCCCGAACAACCCGATCCAGATCGCCGACGCGGCGCTCTACCTCTCGAGGACGAAGCCGTCGCTCGGGATCCACGATCCGTACGAGCTGACGAAGACGCAGTTCGACGCGACGATCGCGCTGCTGAAGCAGCAGCGGCCGCTCGTCAAGAAGTACTGGGGCCTGTCGTCGGACGAGGTCAGCCTGTTCAAGAACGGCGACGCCACGATCGGCGCGTCCTGGCCGTTCACCACGAACACGCTGATCGCCGCCAAGGTGCCCGTCAGGGAGATCATCCCGAAGGAGGGCGCCACCGGCTGGCTCGACACGTGGATGCTCTCGGCGAAGGCGAAGCATCCGAACTGCGCGTACAGGTGGTACCAGTACATCTCGCAGCCCAAGGTGCAGGCGCTGCAGGCGGTGACCTGGGGTGAGACGCCCGTCAACAAGCTCGCCTGCCCGTTCATGAACCGGCTCGCGGCCGGGGCGTGCGGCCAGTACCACGCGAACGAGCCCGAGGCGTACTACGCCTCGATCAAGTTCTGGAAGACGCCGCTCGCAGACTGCGGCAACGGCAAGAAGGACTGCATGGATTACTCGGCGTGGGTCAAGGCGTGGAACGAGGTGATCTCGTAGCGACGACGGCGGCAGGCGGCGGGCTCTCCGTCCGGGGAGCACGCCGCTCGCTCTCGACCGGGTTCTGGCGGCTCCCCTGGCTGCGAACCGCCGCGCAGCTGCTGCCGCCGGTCGGCTGGATGGTCGTCTTCTACCTCGCCGCGCTCGCGGCGCTGTTCATCTCCGCCTTCTGGACGCTCGACCCGTTCACGTCGAAGGTCGTCCACCACTGGAACGTCGACAACTTCCACGAGATCGTCACCGCCGCGTCGTGGCGGCGCGTGATCCTCCGCACGGTCGGGATCGCGGCCGCCGTGACCGTGACGGACGCGATCGTGGCCTTCCCGTTCGCGTACTTCATGGCGCGGCTGGCAGGACCGAAGCTCCGGATGGCGCTCTTCGTCCTCGTGCTGCTGCCGCTCTGGTCGAGCTACCTCGTGCGCGTCTACGCGTGGAAGGTGATCCTCGCGCACGACGGGATCCTCAACTGGTCGCTCGAGAAGCTCGGCCTGCCGGCCGCGAACATCGGCTACACGAACACGGCGATGTGGGTCGTCTTCTCGTACATCTGGCTTCCCTTCATGATCCTGCCCGTCTACGCCGCCCTCGAGCGCGTGCCGCACTCGTACATCGAGGCGTCGCGCGACCTCGGCGCGCGGGGCTTCAGGACGCTTCGCAGCGTGATCGTGCCGCTCGCGATCCCCGGCATCGTCGCCGGCTCGATCTTCACGTTCTCGCTGACGCTCGGCGACTACATCACCCCGACGCTCGTCGGCGGCGCGGGCTCGACGTTCATCGGCAACGTCGTCTACACGACCGGCCTCGGCCAGTCCGGCAACCTGCCGTTCGCGGCCGCCTTCGCCGCGATCCCGGTCGTCGTGATGGCGATCTACCTCGCGCTCGCCCGCCGGACGGGAGCGTTCGAGGCGCTCTAGATGGAGACGCGCGCGACCCGCATCGGGCTCGGGATCTGGACGCTTCTCGTCGTCCTCTTCCTCCACCTCCCGATCGTGATCATCGTCCTGTACGCGTTCAACAGGTCGAACGTCCAGGGCTGGCCGATCACCGACTGGACGACGAAGTGGTTCGGCCCGGCGATCCACGACGGCGAGATGCAGGACGCGCTGATCCTCTCGCTGAAGGCTGCCGGCGCCGCCACCGCGATCGCGCTCGTGCTCGGGAGCGCGGCCGCCTTCGCCGTCCACCGGACACGGTTCTTCGGGCGCGACGCGATCTCGTTCCTCTTCGTGCTTCCGATCGCGCTGCCCGGCATCATCACCGGCATGGCGCTGAACTCGTTCTTCACCTTCTGGAAGACGAACTTCAGCCTCTGGACGATCGTCGTCGGCCACGCGACCTTCTGCCTCGTGATCGTCTTCAACAACGTCGTCGCGCGGCTTCGCCGCGTGCCGGGCTCGCTCCGGGAGGCGTCGATGGACCTCGGCGCCGACGGCGTGCAGACCTTCGTCAACATCACGCTGCCGGCGATCTCGACGGCGCTGATCTCCGGCGGGCTGCTCGCCTTCGCGCTGTCGTTCGACGAGGTCATCGTCACGACGTTCACCGCCGGCGTCCAGAACACGCTGCCGCTCTGGATCTTCGGGAACATGCGGCTCGGCCAGCAGCTGCCCGAGGTGAACGTCGTCGTCTTCCTGATCCTGCTCGCGACGATCGTCCCGGTGACGATCGCCCAGCGGCTGACCCGCGAGTCGGGAATCCTGCGCACCGAGTGAATGGAGCTCCCATGGCAACGAGGTCGAGATGGGCCCGATGATCTCGAAGGCGCAGCAGGAGCGCGTCTTCGGCTTCCTCCAGCGCGAGGTCTTCGGCCCGGTCGTCACCGTGCAGCGCTTCGACGACGACGAGCAGGCGATCGCGTGGGCGAACGACGTGCCGTACGGCCTCGCCGCGTCGGTCTTCACGCGCGACGTCGGCCGGGCGCTCCGCGCGGCGCGGAAGCTCCAGTTCGGGACGGTCTGGATCAACGACCACATCCCGCTCGTCTCCGAGATGCCGCACGGCGGCTACAGGCAGTCCGGCTACGGGAAGGACATCTCGGTCTACTCGCTCGAGGACTACACCCAGATCAAGCACGTCATGGCGAAGCTCGATTGAGCGCCCGGGCCTCAGCGACCGGATACGAGCCTTGTAACACAGTGTTACGAGGAGGGTTCGTCGGCCGAGCCGCCTGCTGGAGCCCACGGCGGCGGGCACGCCGGCTGCCCAACCTCCTAGTAACACGATGTTACGAGGAATCGTCCGTCCGCCGCCCGCGCGCGGAGGCGTCCTGATGGCGACGGCCGAGCGCGTCGAACCTGTCGGCGGCGCCGCCGTGGCGGCCGACGTCCGCCTCGAGCACGTCACGAAGCGGTTCGCGGACGTCGTCGCCGTGGACGACCTCTCGCTCGAGATCCCGCGCGGGAGCTTCTTCGCGATGCTCGGGCCGTCGGGCTGCGGCAAGACCACGACGCTGCGGATGATCGGCGGCTTCGAGGAGCCGACGTCGGGCGAGATCTACCTCGGCGACCGCGAGGTGAGCGGCCTGCCGCCGTACCGCCGCGACGTGAACACGGTCTTCCAGAGCTACGCGCTCTTCCCGCACCTCTCGACCTTCGAGAACGTCGCCTTCGGCCTGCGCCGGCGCGGCGTCCGCGGAGAGCAGCTGGCCGGCCGAGTCAAGTCCGTGCTCGAGAAGGTCGGCCTCGCGGGGTTCGAGGGCCGGAAGCCGCGCCAGCTCTCGGGCGGCCAGCAGCAGCGGGTCGCGCTCGCCCGTGCGCTCGTGAACGCGCCCCGGGTCCTCCTCCTCGACGAGCCGCTCGGCGCGCTCGACCTGAAGCTCCGCAAGCAGATGCAGCTCGAGCTGAAGGCGATCCAGCACGAGTTCGGGATCACGTTCGTCCACGTCACGCACGACCAGGAGGAGGCGATGACGATGGCCGACACGATCGCGGTGATGAACGGCGGCCGGATCGAGCAGCTCGGGACGCCCGACGAGCTGTACGAGCGGCCGCAGACCGCCTTCGTCGCCGGCTTCCTCGGCGTCTCGAACCTGCTCCACGGCACGGTCGCCGGGCCGGACCGCGTCGCGCTCGACGGCGGGGGCGAGGTCCGCGTCCTCCCGGACCGGCTCGCCGGCCGGACGGGCGCGGTCGCCGTCGGCGTCCGGCCCGAGAAGATCCAGCTCGGCGCCGGCCAGGCGAATGCGATCGCCGGCCGCGTCGAGGAGACCGCCTACGTCGGCGTCGCGACGCAGTACGTCGTGCGCACGGCGAACGGTCCGGTGCAGGTGTACGTCCAGAACACGCAGGCAGCGGCAGCGTCCGCGGGGCGGGGAGACGAGGTCACGCTCTCCTTCAGCCCGGACGTCGCCTTCGTCGTCCAGCCCAGCCAGGAGGTGGAAGCCCCTTGAGTCCGCTCACCCGTCAGCAGTTCGTCCGCCGCGCCGCGGCCGGCTCGGCCGCCGTCGCCCTACCCGGCGCGTTCGCGGCGCTCGCCCGCGCCGGCGTCGACCCGTCGAAGGTGAAGGGCAAGACGCTCGTCTTCTCGAACTGGCCGCTCTACATCGACGTCAAGAACCACCGCCATCCGTCGCTCGACCAGTTCACGCAGAAGTACGGGGCGAAGGTCAAGTACGTCGAGGACATCAACGACAACGCGAGCTTCTTCGGAAAGATCCAGGCGCAGCTGCGCCGCGGGCAGTCGATCGGCCGCGACATCATCGTGATGACCGACAACTCCCCCTACCCGGCGCTGCTCGTCCAGAACAAGTGGGTCGAGAAGCTCGACAAGAGCGTCCTCCCGAACCTCGCGAACCTCCAGGACACGCAGCGCCATCCGGCCTGGGACCCGAACCGTGACTACAGCCTCCCGTGGCAGTCCGGCATGACGGGCATCGGCTACAACGCGAAGTTCACGAAGCCGATCACGTCCGTCGACCAGCTCTTCACCGATCCGAAGCTGAAGGGCAAGGTCACGCTGCTGACGGAGTTCGCGGACTCGCTCGGGTTGGCGATGCTCTCGAACGGCGACGACCCGGCGAAGGTCGACGACGCGTCCTTCGACCGCGCGATCACGAAGATCCAGAAGGCGGTCAAGTCGGGCCAGATCCGCCAGTTCACCGGCAACGACTACGCCGGCCTGATGGCGAAGGGCGACGTCTGGGCGGCGTTCGTCTGGTCGGGCGACATGGTCCAGCTGCACGCCGACAACGCGAACCTGCGCTTCACCATCCCGAAGTCGGGCGGGATGATCTGGACCGACAACATGTTGATCCCGAAGCACGGCAACGCGTACCTCGCGTCCGTCTACATGAACTTCGTCTACGACCCGAAGATCGCGGCCGAGATCGAGGACTACGTCAACTACATCTGCCCGGCCAAGGGCGCCGACAGGGTGCTCCTGAAGACTGACCCGGGCGTCGCGAAGAACACGCTGATCTTCCCGACCGTCGCGATGCGCCGGCAGCTGCACTCGATCGACCCGAAGGCGCTCTTCAACGCGGACTACAAAACAAAATGGCAGAAAGTGTTGGGAGCTTGAGCATTTCGGGTTGGCGCTGCCATTTGGTTTGAGCTTTAGGATTTGAGTTTTGGGATTGCTGCATCGCCATAAATGGCTCGTTCCCTATTTCCTGCTCCTGCCGGGGCTGGCGTGGCTCGCGCTCTTCTTCCTCGTTCCGCTCGGGTATCTCGGGCACCAGTCGCTCGAGACGCAGAACCCGATCGACCTCTCGTACGCGTTCAAGTGGGCCTGGAGCAACTACCGCGAGGCGATCACCGGCTTCGACCCGCAGCTCTTCCGCTCGCTCGAGTACGGCGCGATCGCGACCGTCATCGCGCTCCTCGTCAGCTACCCGCTCGCGTACTGGATCGCGTTCCGCGGCGGGCGGTGGAAGAACGTCCTGCTGCTCTTCATCGTCGGGCCGTTCTTCGTCACGTACCTGATCCGGACGCTCGCCTGGGAGACGATCCTCGCCGACGACGGGCCGGTCGTCCACGGGCTCCGCTATCTGCACCTGCTCTCGATCTTCGGATCGAACGACCGGCTGCTGGCGACGCCGACGGCGGTCGTCGCGGGCATCACCTACAACTTCCTGCCCTTCATGGCGCTGCCGCTCTACGTCTCGCTCGAGCAGATCGACGGGCGGCTGATCGAGGCGGCGCAGGATCTCTACGCGAGCCGCGTGAAGGCCTTCTGGCGCGTCACGCTGCCGCTCTCGATGCCGGGGATGGTCGCCGGCACGCTCCTCACGTTCATCCCGGCCGTCGGCGACTTCATCAACGCCCAGCTGCTCGGACGGCCGGGCCAGTACATGATCGGCAACGTCATCAACTCGCGGTTCAACGAGCTCCAGGACTACGGGGCCGCGGCCGCGATGTCGTTCGTCCTGATGGCGGCGATCCTGATCATGATCGGGGTCTACGCCCGCGCGATCGGCACGGAGAAGCTGACGGGATGAGCGCCGTCGCGCAGCCGGTCGCGGCCCGCCCGCGCTCGCGCGCGGCGGGCCGGGCGCTCACGCGCGCGCGGCGCGAGCTCCTGACGATCTACGCGCTGCTCGGCTTCGCGTACCTGCTGCTGCCGGTCGCCGTGGTCGTGCTGTTCTCGTTCAACCACCCGAAGGGCCGGTTCAACTACACGTGGCAGGGCTTCACGTGGTCGAACTGGACGAACTGGGACGCCGTGCCGGGGCTGAAGCCGGCGCTCGAGCTGTCGCTCGAGATCGCGGCGATCGCGAGCCTCGCCGCGACGGCGCTCGGGACGCTGATCGCGCTCGCGCTCGTCCGCTACCGCTTCCGCGGCCGCGCCGTCACGAACGTTCTCATCTTCCTGCCGATGTCGTCGCCGGAGATCGTCCTCGGCGCGTCGCTCCTGACGCTCTTCCTCAGCTTCAGCTTCTTCACGCTCGGGTTCTGGACGATCGTGATCGCCCACGTCATGTTCTGCATCAGCTACGTCGTCGTGACCGTGAAGGCCCGGCTGATCGGCTTCGACCGGCACCTCGAGGAGGCGGCGATGGATCTCGGCGCGAACGAGTGGGTGACGTTCGCGCGCGTGACGCTGCCGCTGATCGCGCCCGCGATCCTCGCCGCGCTCCTGCTCTGCTTCGCGCTCTCGATCGACGACTTCGTGATCACGAACTTCGTCGCAGGGCAGGAGGTGACGTTCCCGCTCTTCGTCTGGGGCGCCGCGCGAGCAGCCGTGCCGCCGCAGATCAACGTCGTCGGCAGCGCGATCTTCGCGGTCGCCGTCGGCGTGATGCTCGCCAACGTCCTCGTCCAGATGCGCCGAGCCCGGAAAGGAGCCGCATGACCATCCCCGCCACCGCACTGTCCGCGGACGAGCTGCAGCGAGCCGCCCGCGAGCACCTCTGGCTCCACTTCACCCGGATGACCGAGCTTCGCGACGCCGAGATCCCGATCATCGTCCGCGGCGACGGCTGCCACCTCGAGGACCTCGACGGCAAGCGCTACCTCGACGCGCTCGCGGGGCTCTTCGCCGTCCAGATCGGCTACTCGTACGGCGAGGAGATGGGGCAGGCCGCGCTCGAGCAGATGCGCGAGCTGCCGTTCTACACGAACTGGTCGTACGCCCATCCGCGCGCGATCGAGCTCGCGCGTGAGATCGCCCGGCTGGCGCCCGGTGACCTCAACCGCGTCTTCTTCGTCTCCGGCGGCTCGGAGGCCGTCGAGGCCGCGTGGAAGCTCGCGCGGCAGTTCCATGCCGCGCGCGGCGAGCGGCGGTGGAAGGCGGTCTCGCGGCGCATCGCCTATCACGGGACGACGATGGGCGCGCTCTCGATCAACGGCGTCGCCGCGCTGCGGGCACCGTTCGAGCCGCTCGTCCCCGACGTGGTCCACGTCCGCAACACGAATCGCTACCACCGCCCGCCGGACGAGACCGAGGAGGAGTTCACGGCGTTCCTGCTGGACGACCTCGAGTCGGCGATCCTCCAGGCGGGGCCGCAGACGGTCGCCATGGTGATCATGGAGCCGGTCCAGAACTCGGGCGGTGCGTTCACGCCGCCCGCCGGCTACTGGCGCGGCGTGCGCGAGATCTGCGACCGCTACCAGATCCTCCTCTGCGCGGACGAGGTGATCACCGGCTTCGGCCGCCTCGGCGCCTGGTTCGGCTCGGAGCTCTACGACATCAGGCCGGACCTGATCACGTGCGCGAAGGGGCTCTCGTCCGCGTATGCGGCGATCGGCGCCGTCGTCGCGGCCGACCACGTGCTCGACCCCTTCCTCGACGAGAAGGCGATCTACATGCACGGGATCACCTTCGGCGGCCATCCGGTCCAGGCGGCGATCGCGCTGAAGAACATCGAGATCATGCAGCGCGACCGGATCGTCGAGCACGCCCGCGACGAAGCCGACGCCTTCAGAGCGACGCTCGCGCAGCTCCTCGACCTGCCGATCGTCGGCGACCTGCGCGGGACGGGCTACTTCTACGCGCTCGAGCTCGTCAAGGACCGCGAGACGCGGGAGACGTTCACCGGCGACGAGTGCGAACGGCTCCTGCGCGGCCTGCTGTCGCCGCGTCTGTTCGAGAAGGGGCTGATCTGCCGCGCCGACGACCGCGGCGACCCGGTGATCCAGATCTCGCCGCCGCTCGTCGCCGGCCAGGCCGAGTTCGACGAGCTCGTGGGCATCCTCGGCGACGCGCTCGAGGAGGCGTGGGCCGCGCTGCACCGTCCGTAGCTCCGGGGCTCGCCCCGCCCTGGTGGCTCCAGGAGGCGCCGCTCGATCCTCCTGAGCCGCCGCTCGAGGGCGAGACGTCGGCCGACGTGGCGATCGTCGGCGGCGGCTACACCGGGCTGTGGACGGCGATCGAACTCCGCCGGCGCGACCCCTCGTTACGAGTCGTCCTGCTCGAGGCCGCCCGCTGTGGCGAGGGGCCGAGCGGCCGCAACGGCGGGTTCCTCGAGACGTACTGGTGCGCGCTGCCGCGCCTGCTCGAGCGGGTCGGGGCCGAGGGGACGCTGGCGCTCGCCCGCGCGTCGGAGGGCGTGTTCGCGGCGGTCGAGGAGCTCGGCGAGGACGTCTGGCTCCGCCGGTCCGGGATGCTCGAGGTCTCCGCCTCGCCCGCGCAGGACGAGGCCGTCGACCACGCGGTCGAGGTCGCCGCGCGGCTCGGCGTGCCCGAGCGGGCGGTGCCGGCGGCCCGCTCCGAACTGGCGGAGCGCGTGCGCTCGCCCGTCTTTCGCCGCGGCGTCCTGTTCCCGGACTGTGCGACCGTCCAGCCGGCGCGCCTCGTGCGGGCCTTGCGCCGGCAGGCGCTCTCGCTCGGCGTCGTGATTCACGAGCGGACGCCGATGGTGCGCGTGGACGAGGGGCTCGTCACGGCTCGGGGCGCGCGCCTGCGAGCGCCGGAGATCGTCGTCGCGACGAACGCGTGGACGGCCTCGTGGCCGCCGGTGCGGCGGCGGCTGACACCGTTCGGGAGCTTCGTCGTCCTGACGGAGCCGGTGCCGGACCTGCTCGAGGAGATCGGCTGGACCGGAGGTGAGGCGATCGCCGACGGGCGGATGTTCCTCCACTACTTCCGGACGACCGGCGACGGTCGTGTGCTGATGGGTTCCGGTTCCGGCCCGATCGGCTTCCGCGGCCGGATCGATCGGCGGTTCACGGCCGACGGGCCGACGGCCGCGCGAGCCGAGGCGGGCCTGCGCCGGCTGCTGCCGGCGCTCGCCGGCGCACGTGTCGAGCACGCCTGGGGCGGGCCGATCGACGTCTCGGCCGATCACCTACCGTTCTTCGGCACGGTCGCCGGGACGCGGATCCACTACGGTGCGGGCTACTCGGGCAACGGCGTCGGGCCGAGCTGGCTCGGCGGTCAGATCCTCGCGTCGCTGGCGTTCGGGCGGACGGACGAGTGGACGAGCCTGCCTCTCGCCACGCGCCGCGTGCCCCGGCTGCCGCCGGAGCCGGTCCGCCGCCTCGGCGGCGGGCTGATCCGCTCCGCCATCCTCGCCGTCGAGGAGGCCGAGGACGCGGGCCGTCGCCCCCCGCCGGGCGCACGCGCCGTCGCGAGCCTCCCGCGGCGGCTAGGCCTCCGCGTCGGCACGCGGTAGCTCGGACCGCCGCGGCCGGCGCCAAGTCTAACGCGGGCCGCTCGACCCCTTGTAACACAGTGTCACTTGATGGGCGGTGCGCCTTTCTTCCGGCCGGCGTGCGCGCTGGGCGGCACGAAAGGCTAGTGACACTGTGTTACAAGGCCCGAGGCGGGCGCGAGACGCTGCCGAGGGCTCGCCCCGGGCCACGACCGGCTACGCGGCCGCGGCCGCCGACGGCGCGGCGGCCGGCGCCGCCGCTCTCGCGGCGGCGGCACGCGTCGCGAGGACGCCGGCGAGGAGCCCGATGCCACCGAACGCCTCGATCCAGCTGCCGGAGCCGAGGAACCCGAATTGCTCGAACGCGCCGCGGACGAACGGGTAGGTCACGAGCCCGAAGGTGATCGCGGCGACGAGGAGTACGGCGTCCGATCGTGCGGGCGAACGTGCCGCGAGCAGCGCGTTCGCGGCCACGAGCAGGAGCATGAGGATCGCGAGCGTCTTCGAGCTGTGCCAGGAGCTTCCCGTGTGGCTGCCCGCAGGAAGCCAGATGCCGACGACGATCAGCACGAGCCCGAGCAGCGCCGGCCCCAGGCCGGGACTCCGCAAGTCGAGCGCCGAGGGTCCTGCGGGCGCCGAGTGGCCGGCTTCGCGTTCGGCCGACCGCACGAGCACGAGTCCGAACGGAATCAGCCCGGCACAGAGGCCGAGCCACGCGCCTGCATCGAGGTCGCCGAGATTGTCGAACGCGAAGAGCGCCGGGCCGTAGAGGAACAGCCCGAACGCGACCGCGCCGAGTGCGGCGCCGCGCGTGTCCTGACCGATCTCCGCCGGGAAATGGCTCGCGAGCGCGAGCAGGAAGAACAGGTATGCGGCGACCGTCCCGTCGTCGACGTAGTGCCCGGAGAACGCCACGTGGAGCCCGATCGCGAGGAGCCCGCACACGATTCCGATCCCCGCCAACCCGCGGCCTGCCAGTCCCAGAGACATGCCCCTCCTCGCGTCGTCGCCTGTTCGGCGTCAGATACCACACCGTTCAACGCGGCGCAACGACGGTTGGCGTTGATCCGTCCGCTCCCGTCTCCGATAATCCGCCGCATGGCCGAGACCGCGACCGAGGCCCCACCCGCTCGCTCTGCCTTCACGCCGATCGGAACGGACGCGCTCATCGCGGGCGCGCTGCTGCTCGTCGGCGTGATCGTGATGCTCTGGTACGCGCCCGGCTCGTACCAGATCTACCTCGCTCTCCACATCCTCTCGATCGTGCTCTGGGTCGGCGGGGACATCACCCTGACGACGCTCGGGATCGTCTTCGAGGCCAAGAAGGACGGCGCCGCGCTCGGCGAGCTCGGAAAGATGGGCGGCTGGATCGGCACGCGGGTCTACACGCCCGCGCTGTTCTTCGCCTTCGGGTTCGGCGTCGCGCTGATCGCCAAGGCGGGCTACAGCTGGGATCAGTTCTGGATCATCTTCGGCGTCGTCGGCTGGTCGCTCGCGATGACGATCGGGATCAGCTTCGTCGGTCCCGAGCTCGGCCGGATCGGCCAGGCCGCGGCGACCCACGGGCCGGAGTCGCCGGAGGTCGGCCGGCGCGTCAAGCGGCTGTTCACGATCTTCCGCTTCGACACGGCGCTTCTCTGCCTGATCGTGATCGACATGGTCGCGAAGCCGACCTTCTGACGCCGCGCCGTCCGACAGCGGCTCTGTAGGATCGCGCGGCCAAGCGACGAGGTAGACAGGAGGCTTCGATGGCCGATCGGAAGATCATCGCGGTGGTTGGGGCGACGGGCGCCCAGGGAGGCGGGCTCGCACGCGCGATCCTCAGCGATCCCGACGGCGGCTTCGCCGCGCGCGCGCTGACCCGGAACCCGTCGTCGGAGGCGGCCACGGCCCTCGCGAGCCAGGGGGCGGAGGTCGTCCAGGCCGACCTCGACGACCAGGACAGCCTGAACCGCGCCTTCGAGGGCGCCCACGGCGCGTACTGCCTGACGAACTTCTGGGAGCACTTCTCCGGAGAGAAGGAGACCGAGCAGGGCGAGCGGCTCGCGAACGCCGCCAGGAGCGCGGGTCTCCAGCATGTGATCTGGTCGACCTTCGAGGACACGCGCGAGTCGATCCCGCTCGACGACGACCGCATGCCGACGCTCCAGGACGAGTACAAGGTCGCGCACTTCGACGCGAAGGCCGACGCGAACTCCTTCTTCACCGACCAGGGCGTCCCGACGACGTTCCTCTTGACGTCGTTCTACTGGGAGAACTTCATCTACTTCGGCCTCGGGCCGAAGCGCGGCGAAGACGGCGTCCTCGCGGTCACCTACCCGATGGGCGACGCGAAGCTTCCGAGCATCGCCGTCGAGGACATCGGCAGGTGCGCCTACGGGATCTTCAAGCGCGGTGACGAGTTCATCGGGAGGACGGTCGGCGTCGCCGGCGGCCACCCGACCGGTCACGACCTCGCCGCGGCCTTCGGGCGGGCCTTCGGCGAGGAGGTGCGCTACAACGCCGTCGACCCCGACGTGTTCCGCGGCTTCGGCTTTCCGGGCGCCGACGACGTCGGGAACATGTTCCAGTTCAAGCGGGACTTCAACGACGCCTACTGCGCCGCGCGCAGCGTCGACTTCTCGCGCTCGCTGAACCCGGAGCTCCAGGACCTCGACTCCTGGCTCGCGGCGAACAAGGATCGGATCCCGCTGGACTAGCGGCTCTACCGCCGGAGGCCGAGCAGCACCGGGAGGCTCTTCGCCGTCATCGTCGCGGCGTGGCGAAGCTTGTCCGCGCGCGTCGCTGCCGGAACGGGCGTCGCCTCGAGCGCGGCGAGCTCGAGATCCAGGTAGTGGAGCCGCTCGACGCCGACGCCCTCGAGCTCCTCGTCGATGTCGACCGCCTGCTCCTGCACCGCCCGGTCGCACCGCCCGAGCACGGGCTCGCTGAACAGGAGGTACTCCGGCACCGGCACCCCGTTCTTCAGCATGCGGTGGACGTAGATCACGTCGAGCCCGGCGATGTTCGTCGCGCGGCGCCCCTTCTGCCGGACGACCTCGCCGATGTGCGCGACGAACTTCACGCGCAGCCGGCCGATCTGGTCGCAGGCGTCGCAGCGGCAGACGCTGACCGCCTCGATCTGCCGTTTCCGGTCGTGAAACGCCTGGTGCATCCGCGCCGCGAGGCCGGCGATCGTCGACGCGACCTCGGCGTTCTCCGGCTCCGGGACCCAGAAGAACGCGGCGTCGCCCTCGAGCCCGACGAGCCGTAGCTTCGGAGCTGCCTCGATCACCGCCCGCAGCAGGCGGTCGGTGTTCTGCTGCGCGTGAGCGATGCTCATCCGGTGGAGGCGCATGAACTCCGTGTAGCCCCCGATGTCTGCGATCACGAGCAGCGCCTGCATGGCGTCCATCCTACGAGTCGAGCGGGATCCCGTCGCGCCCGCGAGCCATCGCTAGTAACACAGTGTCACGTTGTTCGCCGCCGGCCGGCGCGCGGTTCGCCGGCTCTTCGCGCCCGCTCTGCGACAAGTAACACTGTGTTACAAGGGTCGTGAGCTGGCGGGCGCCCCGCGGCGAAGTTCCGCCGGCCGGTCAGGCGCGGACGAGATCGCCGAGCAGGGCCGCGGCGGGCTTGAGATAGACGACCCCGACGCGCTCCTTCGCGCTGAAGCGGATCGACGAGCCCTTCTCGTCCAGGTAGGCCTTGACGGAATACGCGAGCGGAGCGAGCAGCACGATGCCGATCAGCGCGAACTTCTGCGCGTAGCTCAGGCGCGCCATCAGTGCGGCCGCGGGCCCGAAGGGACTCGGTCTCATGCTTGCTCCTTGCTCGAATGCGTAACGGGCTCGTAATCGACCGATATGCAATGTAATTTCGGCTGCGTTCGAAAGCGCGTTGTCCCCCGATTGGCGCCCTAGACTGGCGCCCGGATGGCGCCGCCGACGCCGGACGAGTTTCGGGACGTGGCCGACCTACGCTCGGCTCTGCGCCTGTTCCTTCGCCGGAGCGGAGAGATCGCCGCGCGAAACGGCCTGACGCCGCGCTACCACCTCCTGCTGCTCATGATCAAGGGCGCGGCCGACGGCAGCGAGCGCTCGACGGTGTCGGAGCTGACCCAGCGGCTCCAGCTGACGCAGAGCACCGTGACGCAGCTCGTCCAGCGCGCCGAGGGGGACGGCCTGGTCTACCGCGAGCCGTCGACGGCCGACCGGCGGGTCGTCTATCTCAGGCTGACGGAGGAGGGCGAACGTCGCATCGCCGCGTCGGTCTCGGACCACGGGCCCGAGCGGCGGATGCTCCTCGAGATCGTGCAGACGATCGCGGGCCCCGAAACCGCGGGCGGCGTGCCGTTCGCTACGACAGCGCGAGCTGGCGGAACGGCTCGAGGTTCGAGACGCTGACGCCGACGAGCCGCAGCGGGCCCGGGCGGTCGCGCAGCGCCCGGTCGAGGAGCGCGCAGGCGAGCTCCCCGATCGTGTCGGCGTCGTCGATGCCCGCGGCGAGCGTCGTCGACCGCGTCCGGATCGCGAAGTCGGGGTAGCGCACCTTCGTCGTCACGGTGCGAGCCGCGTCGCCGCGCCCGGCGAGGTGGCGCGCGACCTCCCGGGACATGCGCCGGAGCTCGGCGTGCAGCTGCTGGGGGTCGCCGATGTCACGCTCGAAGGTCTCCTCCGTGCCGATCGAGATGCGCTCGACCGACAGCTCGAGCGGGCGCGGGTCGACGCCGCGCGCCCGATCGCGGAGGAGCTGCCCGACCCTCCCGGGAAGCAGGCCGCGGAGCTCGACGTCGCCGAGCGCCGCCAGCGCGCCGATCGTCGTTACGCCGGCGGGAAGCAGCCGCGCCTCCGCCTTCGGGCCGACGCCGGGAAGCTTGCGGACGTCGAACGGCGCGAGGAACTCGGCCTCGCGTCCCGCCGGAACGACCGTCAGGCCGCCGGGCTTGCGCCGGTCGCTCGCGATCTTCGCGACGACCTTGCAGGACGCGACGCCGAGCGAGCAGGTGAGGCTCGTCGCGCCGCGCACCGCGGCCTGCACCGCCTCCGCGACGCGGCGGGCCTGGAGAAAGTCGGCGGCGACCTCGCCGACATCGAGGTAGCCCTCGTCGATGCCGATCTGCTCGACGGTGGGCACGACGTCGCGAACCGTCGCCCAGACGGTTCTCGAGTACGTCCGGTACAGCGAGTGGCGCGGGCGGACGAAGACCGCGTCGCGGCAGCGGCGGTACGCCTCCGCGCAGCTCATCGCCGACTGGATCCCGTACTGCCGCGCCACGTAGTTCGCCGTCGCGACGACGCCGCGCCCCCTCGGGTCGCCGCCGACGACGAGCGGCTGGGACCGGAGCGCCGGGTTCTCGAGCTCCTCGACCGCCGCGAAGAACGCGTCCAGGTCGAGGTGGGCGACGATCACCGGCCAAGGATACGAGCGGGTGCCGCCGGCCAGGATCGGCCGCGGATGCGGGCCTTCGCGGATGCCGGCCCGCCGCGCGTGGGGCAGGCTCGGGGAGTGACGAAGGTCGCGGTCGACGTCGACAAGCGGGCGTGGCACCCGTCGCTGCTGCCGGGCCAGATCGTGCTCGTCTCGACCGTCGACGAGGAAGGCCGCCCGAACGTCGCCGCGAAGAGCTGGGTCACCCTGGCCGCGTTCCGCGGCCCGATCGTCGCGTTCGGCTGCACGGAGCGGCACCGGACCTTCCGGAACGCCGAGGCGACGGGCGAGTTCGTGGTCAACGTCGTCCCGGAGGCGCTCGCGCCGGAGGCCTGGGAGCTCATGCGCTGGCACGGCGAGGAGCGGATCCGCCACTCGACCCTGGCGCTCGAACGCGCGACTCGCGTCGCCCCGCCGCTCGTCGCGGAGTGCACGGCGCACCTCGAATGCGTGCTGGACGACGTCAAGCGCTATGGCGAGGAGGCGTTCGTCTTCGGACGAGCCGTCGCCGTGTCGATCGACGCCGAGTGTCTGGACGGGCCGCCGGCCGAGCGGTATGCGCGTCTCGCGCCGGCGTTCTTCCTCGAGGAGGGGCTCTACGCCGGGCTCGGAGCGGTAGCGTCACGGCATGCGCTACCGGTTCGTCGACTGCCGGTTCGAGCTCGGCCGGCCCGAGCGGGGTCGTGAGCTCTACCTCGGCGGGCACGTTCCCGGCGCGGCGTTCCTCGATCTCGACGCCGACCTCTCGGACCTGACGGTTCCTGACGCCGGCCGGCACCCGCTGCCGGGAGCGGAGGCGTTCGCGGCCGCGGCCGGCAGCGCCGGCATCGGCGCCGGGTCGTTCGTCGTCGCGTGCGACGACGGCTCGTGCACGGGCGCCGCCCGGCTCTGGTGGCTGCTCCGGCACTTCGGGCACGAGGAATGCGCCGTCCTCGGCGGCGGTGTCGGCGCGTGGCTCGGGCCGCTCCGCGCGGGCGAGGAGGACGTCGAGCCCGCGGAGTTCGTCCCCCGACCGCGGACGGGCGACACGATCGAGGCCGACGAGCTGCTCGCCCGACTCGGCGAGCGGGGGCTCGCGGTCGTCGACGCGCGGGCGCCCGAGCGCTACCGCGGCGAGATCGAGCCGATCGACCCGGTGGCAGGCCACATTCCCGGCGCGGTCAACTGGCCGCACGCCGACGCCTCGAGCGTGCCGGACGGTCTGCTCGAGGCGGGGGAGATCGCCGTCTACTGCGGCTCCGGCGTGAGCGCCTGCGTCGACCTGCTCGCGCTCGCTCGGGCCGGCCGGCCCGACGCGCGGCTGTACCCGGGCTCGTGGAGCGAGTGGTCGGGTCGCGGGCTACCGGTCGAACGCGGGTAGCGAGCAGAGCGAGCTCGGCCTCCCGGACGACGTCCTAACGGAACGAGCCGATCAGGGCACCGCCGCCGACGATCAGGCCGGCGCCGAGCCACACGTGGCGGCTCACGAGCTCCGACCCCCGAAGGACGGTCCAGGCGAACAGGACGCCGAACAGCGACTCGGTCGCGACGAGCGGGCTGACCACGCTGACGCGGCCGCGGTAGAAGGCTTCGAAGAGCGCGGCGTAGGACAGCCCCCAGAGGACGCCGGCCGGGGCGAACGGGACGAGCGCCTTGCGCAGGCTCAGCCGAATTGCGCGCGGCGTCCTCGTCGTGAGGAGATAGGCGGTCATGGCGCCGCCCCCGGCCACCAGCGTCATGCACGCGGCGATCTGCGGCGGCACGCGGGAGTGGACGGCGACGTGGCGGACGATGTTGTCGCGCGTCGCGAAGAGAACCGTGCAGATCAGGGCGAAGACGACGCCGATGCCGCGGAACGTCTCCGGGCGCACGCGCTCGCCCGCGAGGGCGAGGCCGCCGAGGACGATCAGGACGGCGCCGGCGACGAGCGGGGCGCGAACGGGCTCGCCGAGGACGGCCAGCGCCGCGGTGACGGAGACGAGCGGCGCGACGCCGACGAGCACCGCCGTCCGCGACGGCCCGGCGTCGCGAACCGCGAGCACGTAGAAGATTTGCGAGCCGCCCGGGGCGACGATGCCGGCGAGGAGGAACGGCAGGACGTTGCCTTGCCACTGCGCGTGCGCAGCCGCGAAGGCGCCGCACGGCACGAGGGCGGCGATCGCCGTCGCGAGGGCGCCGACGATCGGATCCGCGTGCGCGCGGAGGGCGAAGCGGAGGGCGATGTGCATTCCACCGAAGAGGACGGCGGACGCGAGCGCAAGACCGACGGCTGCCACCGCGCGAGGCTACCGGCTCGCCGGGCGCCTGCCCCTGGCGCCCGCCCTTCTGGTTCACGCGTCTGATATCGGGAGACCCCGCCTCCCGCCCCATGCGCTGAGCGTAGCCGCGAAATCGTCACGGGTGTGTGCCGCGTTCGTGTCGATTCCGTGACGATCGCTCCACAGGATCGCCGGAGCCGGTGCCCGGACGGCGGCCACGCGTTAGGTTTGCGGCGTGGCGATCGAGCGCGTCTGCGTCGTCGGAGGCGGGGTGATCGGCAGCCTCTACGCGGCGCACCTCGCACGCATCGCCGACGTCTCGGTGCTGACGAGGCGGCCCGAGCACGCACGGGCGCTCGAGGAGCAGGGCCTCCGCGTGTCCGGAAAGGCCGACTTCAACGCACGCCTCCACGCCACGGCCGACCCCGGCGACCTGCCCGGCGCCGACCTCGTCATCCTCGCGACGAAGGCGACCGACCTCGAAGACGCGGCGCGCCGGCTCGCGGGGCGGCTCCCCGAGGCGATCGCGATGACGATCCAGAACGGACTCGGTGCGGAGGAGATCGTCAGGGCCCACGGCGCGCGGCCGCTGATCTCGGCGGTGACGTTCATGAGCGGCGTCCGTCACGGCGACGCCCACGTCGAGTACGAACTCGACACCGAGACGTGGCTCGGCCCGTACGCCGGCACGACCACGGTCGAAACCGTCGACGAGGTCGCGCAGCTGCTCGTGGCGGCAGGCCTGCGGGCGCGGCCGTTCCCCGACCTGCGGCCGGCGCAGTGGTCGAAGCTGATCTTCAACGCGACCGTCAACACCGTCGCCGCGCTCACGGACCTGCCGCACGTCGCGGCCTTCGCGGCCGAGCAGGCCCCGACCGACCTCGGCCACCTCGTCCACGAGCTGATGGAGGAGGGCAAGCGGGTCGCCGCCGCGGCCGGCCTCGAGTTGCACGAAGATCCCTGGGAGATGAACGTGCTGGCCGTCCGCCGGGGCGAGACCGAGGCCGCGCACGGGAAGTACGCGCACGTGCCGTCGATGCTCGACGACGTCCGCTCACGGCGGCGGACGGAGGTCGACTTCATCACCGGCGCGCTCGTCCGCGAGGCCGACCGTCACGGCGTTCCGGTGCCGCTGCACACCGCGATGTACCGGCTCGTCCGTGCCCGGGAGACCGCGTACCGGTGAGGGTCGCAGTCATCGGCTGCGGCGCGGTGGGCTCGCTCTTCGCCGCGCACCTGGCTCAGGTGGACGACGTCGAGGTCTGGGCGTACGACCTCGACCGGGCCCACGTGGCGGCGATCAACGAGCGCGGCCTGAGGCTCTCCGGCGCCGCCGACGTCGTCGGCCGCGTCCGCGCGACGTCGGACGCCGGCGAGCTTCCACCCTGCGAGTTCGGGATCGTCGCGACGAAGAGCATGCACACGCGCAGGGCGGTCGCCGCGGTCGCCCACGCCTTCGCCGAGGGCGCCGTCGCATCGGTCCAGAACGGTGCCGGCAACGAGGAGCTGATCGCCGAGCTGGTGCCGCAGGTGATCCGCGGGACGACCTTTCCGGCCGGCCACATCGTCGAGCCGGGACACGTCTGCATGGACACCCGCGGCGACACGCAACTCGGCCCCTTCGAGCCGAAGCCGGCGCCGCTCGAGCGCGTTCGCGAGCTCGCGGAGGCGTGCACGCGCGGTGGCATGCCGACGCACGCACTCGAGGACGCGCGCGGCGCGCAGTGGCGCAAGCTCATCTTCAACGCCGCCTCGAACCCGATTGCCGCGCTGACCGGACTCACCCACGGCCAGGTCTGGGAGCTCGAGCGCACGCAACGCGTCGCACGCGGGGTGATGGCCGAGGGGAGGGCGGTCGCCGACGCCCAGGGCATCGTCCTCGACTCGGATCCCGTCGAGCTCTTCGAGTGGTCGGCCGGAAGGGACGTGGCGTACGCCCACAAGCCGTCGATGCTCCAGGACGTCGAGGCCGGACGCGCGACGGAGATCGACTTCCTGAACGGCGCGATCGTCGACTTCGGCGAGCGGCACGGCGTCGACGCGCCGCTGAACGGGGCGCTGACCGCGCTCGTCCACGGACTGGAGAGGAGCCGCGCATGACGACGCAGGCGGAGATCGACCGGCGCTACGCGAACGTCCGCGAGGCCGCGCAGCGGGCCGGCCTCGACGCGGTCGTCGTGGCAGGCTCGGAGTACACCGGCTTCGAGGGAGCGATCCGCTACCTCTCCGGCTTCCGCATCCTCCACCGCTACGCGTACGTCGTGCTGCCGGCCGAGGGCGAGGCGTCGATCGTCTTCCCGGCCGAGGCGCGCTGGGTCGGCGACCACGGCGAGGCGTGGATCGAGGACAAGGTCTTCGCGCCGCACCCCGGCGAGTGGATCCGCGACCGGGCGCGCGAGCGTGGCTGGCGGCGGGTCGGCGTCTACGGCCTCGACTACGTCATGACCGTGCGCGACTTCCGTGCGCTCGACGGGCTCGACGTGGTCGGTTGGGACGAGGGCTTCGACCTCGCGCGCGCGGTGAAGAGCGGCGAGGAGCTCGAGGCCGTGCGGGAGAGCTTCGGGATCAACGAGGACGGCGTTCGCGCCGTCGTCGCCTCGTACGAGCCGGGGAAGACCGAGGCCGGGCTGATGGGCGTCGCCGAGGAGCTCTTCACCGCGCGGGGCACCTACCGCACGACGATGGACATGGTGCTCGGCGGCGCCGGGGGCGCCGCCTTGCCGGAGTTTCGCTTCCCTTCTTCGGCACCGATCGAGCGCGACGACCTTCTGATCTTCGGATTGGAGATCGCGGGCCCGGGCGGTCACTGGGTCGAGTTCTCGCGCGCCCTCTGCGCCGGCGCGCCGGCGCGGGCGACGCGCGAGGCGCTCGACGCCTACCACGAGTACGTCGACGCCGCGCGGCGGACGATGCGGGCGGGCGCGACGGCGCACGACGTCCACACGGCCGTCTCGAAGGGCTTCCGCGACCGCGGCTTCACGCTCGGCCACGTGACCGGCCACTCGATCGGCATGACGATGATCGAGCACCCCCGGATCGGCGAGGGCAACGAGACCGTGCTCCGAGAGAACATGGTCGTCTCGATGCACCCGCACGCGATCACCGCCGACGAGCGTGCGTGCCTCTACATGCAGGACACCTGGCTGGTCACGGCCGACGGGGGCGTGCCGTTCTCGGACGTGCCCGTTGGGATCTTCCGGGGTGGCGAGGCGATCTGAACCTCGACGTCTTCATCGAGGCGCTCCCGCCGTCGCTCCAGCTCGAGTACGGCGTGCGGGCCGAGGAGCGCGGCTTCCGGGCGGCGTGGTTCCCGGAGATCACGTTCGGCGACGCATTCGGCGCCGCGACGGCCGTCGCGACGCGGACGAGCCGTGTCGAGCTCGGCACCGGCGTCGTCGGCATCTGGAGCCGGTCGCCGGTGACGATGGCGTTGCAGGCGGCGACGCTGAACGAGCTGTCGGGCGGCCGCCTCCTGCTCGGGCTCGGCCTGCAGGCGCGCGGTTACGTCGAGGGCTGGCACGGGCGGACGTACGAGCGGCCGGTCCGGGCGATGCGGGAGTACGTGACGATCCTGCGGCGGATCCTCTCGGGCGAGCCCGTGACGTTCGAGGGCGAGATCTTCTCGGTCCGCAACTTCCAGCTCCAGATGCAGCCGCCCGAGCGGCCGGCGCGGATCTACCTGGCGGCGATCGGCCCGCAGATGACGAGGCTCGCCGGCGAGCTCGCCGACGGCGTGCTCGGGTACTGCTACTCGCTCGAGTACCTGCGCGACGTCGTCGTCCCGAACCTCCGCGCCGGCGCCGAGCGGGCCGGACGGACGCTCGACGGCTTCGACGTCGCCTGCGGCTTCCCCACGATCGTCGGCGACGCCGGGCTCGAGCAGATCCGGGGCCAGGCCCTGATGTTCGCGACCGCGCGGAGCTCGTCGCCCGAGTACGAGAAGAGCTTCGCGGCCGCCGGCTTCGGCGGCGAGGTCGCGGAGATCTTCGCGCGGCTCGAGCGCGGCGACGTCCCGGGCGCGCTCGACACGGTCTCGACCGACATGGCCGACGCGGTCACGATCGCCGGGCCGACGGGGCACGTCCGGGAGCGCATCGCCGCGTACCGCGACGCCGGCCTCACCACCGTCGCCCTGAACCCCTCGCCGCCGGACGTGTTCTTCCCGCTCTACGAGGGGCACTTCCCCGAGGGCACGGCGTTTCCCGAGTTCTCGTTTCCCGCGTACCTTCAGGTGATCGACGACACCCTTGCCCTGGGAGGTTCGAATGGCGACCACTGAGGACACCCGCACCCGCGAGTCGGTGCCGTTCCGCGTCGTGAGCGCGGACGGCGACACCGTCGAGCTGACCTACTCGTCGCCGCGGCGCGCGGACGAGCACGACGAGCAGGCCGTGCTCGACACGCTGCCGTGGTTCGAGCCCGGCAAGCCGCTGCGGAACTACCTGCTCCACGAGACCGACTTCTACGACGAGGTCGAGCAGATCTGGGGCCGGCGCTGGGGCGCGGAGGGGATCGGGACGCTCCGCGAGGTGCTCGTCTCCCGGCCGACCGAGAACGAGGTCCGGCCGGAGTACGCCCGGGAGTGGCAGTACTACTACTCGAGCGCGCGCGGCAACGCCGACCTCGGGCGGCTCCAGGCCCAGTTCGACGAGTACTACGACGTGCTCGCCGGCCACGGCGTCCGGGTCAACTACCTCGAGGCGCCGGTGCCGGCGATCGGCGCGTACGGCTGGATCAAGAACCTCGTCACGCTCGCCGGCGCCGGGCTCGTCGTCCGCGGCGGCGTCATCCTCCATCGGTACGGGCTCGGCTCGTGGCAGCGAGGTCGCGAGGTGATCTGGACGAAGGCGCTCGCGGCGTTGCAGGTGCCGATCTACCTCACGATCCACGGCCGCGGGATCTGCGAGCCGGGCGCCGGCCGCTGGCTCGACTCGAAGACGTTCGCGTTCAACGAGAGCGTCGTCGCGAACGAGGAGGGATTGCGGCAGCTCGAGTTCGTGCTCGAAGGGCTCGGGATCGAGCTCGTCGTCGCGCACAGCCCCGGCTGGTACGACTCGATCGGCCACGGCAACATCGGCACGTCCCACATGGACATGGTGACGCTGACCGTCGACGAGGGGCTCGTCCTGCTCGCGCCCCATCTCGTCAACTACGGCTTCGTCCGCCGGCTGAAGGAGGGCGACTACCGGATCGTCGAGGTGCCGGTCGAGGAGTACTGGGATCTCGCCGTGAACGGCGTGACGCTCGCGCCCGGCAAGATCGTGATCAACCGCGGCTCGCCGACGGTCGTCGCGGCGCTCGAGAAGGAGGGCGTCGAGGTGATCCAGGTCGACTTCTCCGAGAGCCAGAAGTTCGCGATCGCCGGCCTCCACTGCGCCACGCTCGAGCTCGTCCGCGACCAGTCGTGACGCTCGACCTGCGCGGTCTCGTCCCCGCGACCGTGCTGCCGATGACCGCCGACGCGCGGATCGACGAGGACGGCCTGCGGCGGTACATCCGGCATGTCGCCGACGCGGGCCCGAAGGCTCTGGCGATCAACGCGGATACGGGTGAGGCGCCGCACCTCTGGCCCGAGGAGCGGCTGCGCGTGCTCGAGATCGTGGTGGACGAGGTGGGCGACCGTGTGCCGATCGTCGCGGGGCTCGGCGCGTCGTTCACGGAGCAGGCGGTGCGTCTCGCGCGCGACTACCGATCGGCGGGCGCGGCGGCGCTGCTCGTGTTTCCGCTGGCCGCGTACCGCGGCGAGCCGCTCGACCCGGCGCTGCCGTTGCGCTACCACGCCGCCGTCGCCGAGGTCGGGCTCCCGCTCGTGCTCTTCAACCTGCAGCCGGCACTCGGAGGCGTGCTCTTCTCCCCGGAGACCCTCGCCCGGCTCTGCGGGCTCGCCGAGGTCGTCGCGATCAAGGAGGCGTCGTTCGACGCCAAGGTCTTCGTCGAGGCGCGAGCCGCGGTGAAGGAGGCGAGCCCGGACTGCGTCTTCCTGACCGGGAACGACAACTTCGTCTACGAGTCGTTCGTGCTCGGTGCGGAGGGGGCGCTGATCGGGTTCGGCGCCGTGGCGACGCGGGCCCAGGTTGAGCTCGTCTCGCTGGCTCTGGCCGGCCGGCTCGACGAGGCGCGGGCGGTCATGGACCGGCTGACGCCGCTCGCGCAGGCGATCTTCGCCCCGCCGGTGCGCGACTACCGCGCGCGGACGAAGGAGGCGCTCGTCGCGCAGGGCGTGCTCGAGCGCGCGACGGTGCGCGAGCCGCTCCTAGCCGTTTCGGACGAGTGGGGGCTGCGCCTCCGGGAGGCGCTCGTCGCCGCCGGCGAGCTCGAGCCGGCGCTCGCGTGAAGATCGGCGTCTTCCTCCCGACGTTCCTTCTGCCGGGCTCTCGGGCGGACGGGCTGCGACGATTCGCCCGGCACGCGGAGGAGCTCGGCTTCGCGTCGCTCTTCGCGACCGACCACCTCCTGACGGCGCGCCGGTTCTACCGGGTGTCGTGGCTCGAGCCGGTCACGACCCTGGCCCACGTCGCGGCGGTCACGTCGGCGCCGCTGCTCGGGACGTCGGTGCTCGTCCTGCCGACACGCCATCCGGTCGTGCTGGCGAAGGAGCTCGCGACGCTGCAGCACCTCTCGGGCGGTCGCTACGTCTTCGGCGTCGGCACCGGCTGGTTCGAGCCGGAATTCGCCTCGGTCGGCGCGCGCCGCTCCGAGCGCGGCCGGCGGACGGACGAGGTGCTCGACGCGGCCCTCGCGCTGCTGCGCGAGGGCGACGCGAGCTTCGCCGGTCGGCACTACTCGTTCGACGGGATCACGATCGAGCCGCTGGGGGCGGTGCCGCCGGTGTGGACGGCGGGCGGCCGTCAGCTCGGTCACGCGGCGTCCCCCGAGCAGCCGGTGATGGCGCCGGGCGTCCTGCGCCGGATCTGCCGGAGCGACGGCTGGATCGCGCGGCCGACGGCGACGCCCGCTCAGATCGTCGAGGACCTCGCCGAGATCGACGCCGAGCTAGGGAGGCTCGGGACCTCGCGCGCCGAGCGCGGCTTCACCGTCGCGCACGAGAACTTCTGCTTCGTCGTCGAGCGCGGCTCGCGTTCGGACGTCGCCGCGCGCCAGGAGCACGCGATGCGCCGCGTCGTCTCGGACGAGCGACCTTGGGACTACGTCGAGGCGGTCTACCTGACGGGCACGATCGACGAGCTCCAGCAGCGGGTCCAGGAGCGTGTCGACGCCGGCGTCGAGCACCTGATCCTCCACACGCTGACCCCCGACCTCGAGCAACTCGACCTCTTCGCGAAGCACTTCCTCGGGCCCTTCGCCTAGCCGCGTCCGCGTTTGGACCAACCATGGCCGCGGGCCCGAGGCGGCCACGTCCGCGGCGGACGTCGGGGCCTGGCCCCGACCCCGGCCGAAGTCCGATTTGCGTTACAGGTGGCTCGCCGCCCGGCCTCGCTCGCCGAGCGGGCTATCGGACGTTCCGGACGCGTCCTGGGGCCTGGCCCCAGGACGTGCCCGAAACGGTCGGTCCTCGCCGGCGGTTCGGCCATGGCCTGCCGTAACACGGCCGGGGCCCGATCCTGGCCATGGCCCGCTGCGACACGGCCGGGGGTCAGACTCCGGCGTCGGCCGGCGGGGGCGCGGCCGCGGCCGCGGACGCACGGCCCACGAGCCGGCGCGGCAAGGCGAACTCGCGGCCGCCCGTAACCCCCGACGGGCGCAGCAACAGCACGACGAGCATCACGAGCGCGACGCCGACGAGCGACGAGCCGCCGGGCAGGTCGATCTTCAGCCCGAGGACGTGAATGCCGTTCTCGGCGTTCTGCAGCAGGATGTTCACGAGGCTGACGCCGATCGCGCCGACGACAGCGCCGAGCAGCGAGTGGACGCCGCCGACGACGAGCATCGCGAGCGTGAGGAACGTCAGGTCGAGGTAGACCTGGTTCGTCGTGATGCTCCCCGGCGGCAGGTGCACGAGCAGCCCGCCGGCGAACCCGGACAGGCCGCCCGAGAGCACGAAGGCGCCGAGCCGCTGCCGGTGGATGTCGATGCCGGCCGCCTGCGCGGCCGCGGGATCCTCGCGTGCGGCCCTGAGCTGCCGGCCCCACCGCGAGCGCTGATACGCAAACGCGATGAGGATCACGGCAACCGCCCCGACCGCGCCCTGCAGGTAGTCCGTCGACGTCGGGATCAACGTCAGCGTCGTCGCGCCCGGCCCGATGCGCGTCCAGTACGTGAGGATGTTGTACGTGATCCCGAGCACCGCGAACGTCGCGATGCCGGCCGAGAGCCCCGACAGGCGCATCAGCGGCACGCCGACCACGAGTGCGTAGACGGCGCCGAGGCCCGCCGCGAGCGCGAGCGACCACGCGTTCCCGATCGAATGGTGCTTCAGGAAGGGGAAGAGGTCGGGCAGCACGCCCGGCTTGACGTCCGAGGGCACCGTCAGCAGCCCCGCGGCGAACGCGCCGACGGCGACGAAGCTGATCTGCCCGAACGAGAGCACGCCGGAGTTCCCGACGAAGACGTAGAGCGCGACGACGAGGGCGACGTTCACGATCGCCGTCCGGAACTTGACGTCGTCCGCCGCGCCGACCGTCTGCCACGCGATCAGCGCGAGCACGACGACGAGCCCGGCCGGCGCGGCCAGCTCGAGCGCAACCGGATTCGCCCGCCTCACACCCGCTCCACGGCCGCCTGCCCGCGCCGCGCGAAGAGCCCGGCCGGCCGCAACAGCAAGACGACGATGACCAGCACGTAGACGACCGACGGCAGGTAGACGTTCGTCGTGAACGGCGTCGAGCTCTGGCTCGCGCCCTGGTTCGGCAGCTCGGCGCCCGCGAACGAGATCGCGAAGCCGATCAGGAAGCCGCCCAGCGTCGCCGAGAGCAGCCGGTTCATCCCGCCGACGACGACGCCGACGAGCACGAAGATCGTGTCGTTGAGGCCCGTCGTGTAGGTGATCTGCTGGTTCTCGACCGAGAGGATCACGGCCGCGGCCGCCGCCAGCACGCCGGAGATCCCGACCGCGGCCATGATCACCGTGTCGGCGCGGACGCCGAGCACGCGAGCGGTCTGGAAGTCGGCCGCGGCCGCGCGCATCTGGAGGCCGAGCGTCGTCCGGTTCAAGAGCAGCGTCAGCCCGCCGAGCGCGACGAGGCCGGCGCCGATCGCGACGAACGTGATCCAGCGGATGTGGAGCGAGCCGAGCTCGACGATCCGGTTCAGCCCGGCCAGCGTCCCGACCGAGTCGCCGACCGGCCTGTTGTGGTACGTGTAGCGGAGCAGCGCGACGTTCTGCAGCAGGTAGCTGATCGCGAAGGTCGCGACGAGCATCGTCGCGGGCGAGGTCGACCGCAGCGGCCGGAACGCGATCCGCTCCATCGCGAGCGCCGCGAACACCGCGGCGGCGAACGCGATCAGGATGCTCGCCGCGTCACCCCATCCGCCGGTGAAGACGAGCATGTACGCGGCGATCATGATCAGCTGGCCGTAGGCGAAGTTCACGAGCCTCAAGACGCCGAAGACGAGCCCGATGCCGACCGCGATCAGCGCGTAGACGGCGCCGAGGCCGACCGCGTCGATCAACGCCTGGAGGTGGCTCATCGCCGCCGCCGGGAGAACCTTCCGGTTCCCCCGGGTCCCCCTCCACGGGTCCGCTGCGCGGACAGGCCGCTTCGCGGCCGGCTCACGACGGGTGCTCCCAGACGACCACGGGGACGCTGCCGAGGATCGTCACCGTCCCGACCGGCCGGGCGCCGAGCCGCCGCGCGACGGCCTGGGAGCGGACGTTGTCCTCGTGGATCAGCGAGATCAGCCGGCCGACGCCGCACTCCCGCCGTGCCCAGTCGCGTGCGGCGAGCGCCGCCTCGGTCGCGTAGCCGCGTCCCCAGTGCTCGCGAGCGAAGGCCCAGCCGAGCTCGATCTGCGCGTGGACGCCGGCTTCCGCGAGCGTCACGTGCCGCCAGTCGCGCGTGTCCCAGACGATCAGCCCCACGCGGCCGAGGAAACGGCCGTCCTCCTTTCGCTCGACCGCGAAGTGGCCGAAGCCGTTCGCGGCCCAGCGATCGAGCCAGCCCTGCACGGCGGCCGGCGCCTCCTCGCGGGTGAGCGTCCGCCCGCCGCCGATCCAGCGCATCACCTCCGGATCGGTCAGCTGCTCGGCCACCCCGTCCGCATCGGCGAGCGTCGGCATCCGCAGGACGAGTCGCTCGCTCTCGATCCGGGGCGGCGCGTCGCTCACGAGGGATGCTCCCGGACGACGTGCGGGCCGGCTTCGGGCACGGCCACGGACTCGGGCGGCACCGTCTGCCCGCCGGGGAAGCGCACGATCCGCGGCCCGGTCTCGATCATCCGGCGAGGTAGGCCGACACGATGCGGTCGGTGTCGTCTGCGTCGGCAGGGGAGAGCGTCATCCGGAGCTCGCCGTTCGCGAGCACGTGCGTGCGGTCGGAGGCGGCGACCGTCCGCTGCGCGCGCTGCTCGACGAGGAGCACCGCGACGCCGCGGTCGCGGATCTGCGCGAGCGCCTCGAAGACGAGGTCGACGACGCGCGGCGCGAGCCCGAGCGACGGCTCGTCGAGGAGGAGCACGTCCGGCCCCGCGGCGAGCGCACGCGCGATCGCGAGCTGCTGCTGCTGCCCGCCGGAGAGCGCCCCGGCCGGCCGGCCGCGCATGTCGGCGACCAGCGGGAAGAGCTCGCGGATCCACGCGAGATCCTCCTCGGCGCCGGGCCTGCCGCCGCGCCCGACGAGGCCGAGCCTGAGGTTCTCGTCGACGGTGAAGTCGGGATAGATGCGCCGGCCCTCCGGGACGAGCGCGATCCCCGCCCGCGCGATCGCCTCGGGCTTGAGTCCTCCGAGCGGCCGCCCGCCGAGCCGGATCTCGCCGCGGTGGGCCCGCACGAGCCCGACGATCGAATGCAGCGTCGTCGATTTTCCGGCGCCGTTCGGGCCGATCAGGCCGACGATCTCGCCGCGGCCGACCTCGAGCGAGAGCCCCCGCACCGCCGGCACCGTCCCGTACCGGACCTCGAGCCCGGAGACGCTCAGGAGTGGCTCGGGGACGTCAGGCATCGTCGTGGACGGCCGTCTCGCCGAGATACGCGGCGGCGACGTCGAGGTTCGAGCGGATCTCGGCCGGCGTGCCCTCCGCCAGCGTCAGCCCGCGGTCGAGGACGTGGATCCGGTCGCAGACCTCCATGATCAGCGCCATGTTGTGGTCGATCAGGAGCACGCCCGCCTCGCGCTCGTCGCGGACGAGCCGGACGACGGCGGCGAACTCCGGCACCTCGGCCTCGGGCAGGCCGGCGGCGGGCTCGTCCATCAGGACGAAGCGTGGCGCCGTCGCGAGCGCGCGCGCGACGCCGAGCCGGCGCTCGTCGCCGTGCGCGAGCACCGACGCGGGCGCGGCGGCATAGGACGACAGGCCCAGCAACTCGAGCAGCTCGTCGGCTCGCCGCCGCGCCTCGCGTGCTGGAGCGCCGGCGCCGAGCGCCGAGACCGCCACGTTCTCGTGCACCGACAGGCTCCGGAACGAGCGGCTGTGCTGGAACGTCCGCGTCAGCCCGGCCCGTCCACGCCGGGCCGGGCTCCACGAGGTCACGTCGCGGCCGGCCAGCTCGACCGCGCCCGAGTCCGGGAAATCGAAGCCGGTCAGGACGTTGACGAGCGTCGTCTTGCCGGCGCCGTTCGCGCCGATCAGCCCGACGACCTCGTGGCGGTGCAGTTCGAGCGAGACGTCGCGGAGCGCGTGCAGCGCCTCGAACGAGCGCGAGACGCCGGTGGCCCGGAGGGTCTCTCCGGGCCACCGGGTTGCTTCCGGCGCGTGCGCGGCTGGCACGCGGTGGGTTCTAGCCGATGTTCGCTGGGGACGACGCCTTGATCTGGCCGACGACCTTCGCCTTGTTGTTCTGCACCGAGATCACCCGGTAGGTGCGGCCGAACACGCTGTGGAGCTTCGGCGAGAAGCTGACGAGCCCGGAGATCGTGGGCAGGTTGTGGAACTTCTCGAAGACGGCCGCGAGCTTCGCCCCGTCGGTCGAGCCGGTCTTCTTGACGGCGGCGACGACCGCGTCGACGAGCGCCGCGCCCGTGATCGCGCTGCCGGTCGGCGCCGGCTTGTGAATCGCCTTCATCTGGTTGAAGAGCGAGCGCACCTGCGGGTTCGGGTCGTCGCCGAAGATCGACGCGTACGCGACGTACCAGTAGTTCGTCACCTTCGGGTTCTTCGGCCACCAGAAGTTCCCGTCGCCGGCCCAGGAGTTCATGATCGGCGTGTCGTTGCCGAGGCTGCGGATGCCGGCGACCTCGGTCGGCCAGTCGGCGAAGCCGTCGGAGGTGACGATGACGGCCGCCTTGTGCTGGTTCACGCGGCTGACGACGCTCTGGATCGTCTTGTCGCCGGCGGTGAAGCTCTCCGCGTCGACGATCTTGCCGCCCAGCTGCTTGAAGCGAACGGTGAACGCCTGGACGATGTTCTTGAAGTAGACGATCACGTTGTCGGTGACGGTGATCGCCGTCGTCCAGTGCTTCACCTTGTAGGCGTATTCGGCCATGGCCGCGCCCTCGTCCTGCGCGACGTTGCCGAGCGAGAACGCGAGCTTGCCCTTCGCGGCGCCGAACCGCTTCGGGCCCATCTGGTCGGTGCCGATGCAGGGCGAGAGCGTCAGCAGGCCCTTGTTCAGGAACGTCAGGATCGCCGGCGTCGCGAAGTCGACGTCGCACGTGACCATCCCGATCACGGCGCCTTTGCCGATCAGGCTCGTCGCGCACGAGGTCGAGACGTCGGGCTTCGAGTTCTGCGTGTCGCACGTGAGGATCTGGAGCTTTCGCCCGTCGACGCCGCCGCGCGCGTTGATCTTCTTCACCTCGAGCTGGGCGGCCGCGAGGGCCGGGTTGTTGAACGGCGACATCTGGCCGCTCAGGTCCATCGCCGCGCCGATGATGATCGGCGGGCCGGCAGCCGTGCGCGCCGACGTCGTACCGGCGAGCGCGGCGACCACGGCAGCAACGGCGACGAGCACGGCGCCGCCCGCCGTCCACCTGGTCCTTCCTCTCATGCTCCCTCCTCCTGGAGTCGCTCCGATCGAGCAACATTGCCGGATCGCCCCTCCAACTTCAACCGGGACGGGACGCCCGCGCTTCGACGCCGTGATCGTCGGCAGCGGGATCAACTCGCTCGTCGCCGGCGCGCTGCTCGCGCGCGGCGGCTGGCGGGTGTGCGTCCTCGAGCGCGAGGACCGGCTCGGCGGCGCGATCCGTACCGAGGAGCTGACCGAGCCGGGCTTCGTCCACGAGGTGTTCGCGTCGTGGCATCCGCTCTTCACCGGATCGGCCGCCTACGCCCAGCTGCGCGGGGAGCTCGAGGCGCGCGGGGTCGAGTACCTGAACACGGAGCTGCCCACGGCGACGCTCTTCCCCGACGGCGAGGCCGTGTTCCTGACGACGTCGCACGAGGCGAACGTCCGCACGCTCGGACCGGGGTGGGAGCGGACCGTCGCCCGGTTCATGCCGAACGCCGACCTCGCGTTCGGCGTGCTCTCGACCGAGCTCTGGTCGACGGCCGGGGCCGCGCTCGCCGCGAAGGCGGTGAGGCGCCTCGGCCGGCGAGGGCTCGTCGAGTTCACGGGGAACATGCTCTCGACCTGCCGCGACTGGGCTCGGGAGACCTTCGAGTCGGACCGGGCGTGGGGACTCTTCGCGCCGTGGGTGCTCCACACCGGGCTCGGGCCGGACGCCGCGTCGTCGGGATTCATGGCGCAGGTGATCGGCGTCGCGATCGAGCTCGGCGGCATGCCCGTGCCGCGCGGCGGCGGGATCCGCCTGGTCGAGGCGCTGGCGGGGATCGTCCGGGACGGCGGCGGAGCGCTCGAGACGGGTCGCGACGTCGAGCGGGTGGTGCTCGACGGGGGCCGCGCGGCGGGCGTGCGGGTCGCGGACGGCGCGGTGTTCGAGGCGGAGCGCGCCGTCCTCGCGAACGTCACGCCGCAACAGCTCTACGAGCGGCTGCTCGGCGGCGGCGGACCCGTCGCGGAGGCGCGGCGCTTCCGCCACGGGCGCGGCGAGATGCAGATCCACCTCGCGCTGTCGGAGCCGCCGCGGTGGGCCGGCGACGAGCGGCTCGCGCGGACGGCCATCGTCCACCTGTCACCCGGGCTCGACGGCGTCTCGCGGGCGGTGAACGAGGCCGACCGCGGCCTGCTCCCGGTCGAGGCGACGATCGTCTGCGGCCAGCCGTGCGCGGTCGACCCTTCGCGCGCGCCCGACGGTGCGTGGATCCTGTGGCTCCAGCTCCAGGAGGTGCCGTCGCGGCCGCGCGGCGACGCCGCCGGCGAGCTCGACGTGGGCGGCGGCACGTGGACCGAGGAGTTGCGGGAGGCGTACGCCGACCGGATCGTCGAGCGGCTCGGCCGGCAGCTGACGAACCTTTCGTCGGCGACGCTGCGGCGGGTCGTCCTCTCGCCGGCCGACATCGAGGCTGCGAACGTGAACATGCCCGGCGGCGACATCTACGGCGGCTCGTGCGCGCTCGACCAGAACCTGCTCTGGCGCCCGCGGCCGGGCCTGCCCGGGCACCGCACGCACGTCGCCGGTCTGTACCACATCGGCGCGAGCACGCATCCAGGTCCGGGCCTCGGCGCGGGCTCGGGGACGCTGGTCGCGCAGGAGCTCCTGCGGCCGCCCTTGCCGCGGCGGCTCCTCGAGCGGGTTCGTCGATAACGTCGCCGCGGCGCGGCATCGTGGGCTCACGTGCCACGCCAACCGACGTCGGCCTGTCGCAGGTTCACCATCTCGGGTGTCCGATGGCGTTCCCCGCACGCCGATGCGGGCATTCGGGCGCTCGCCGAGCGCCGGGGCGGCCCAGTCACGGAAAGGAACAAGATGATGAAGCGGATGTTGCTCGTCTCGGCGATCGCCGGGACTCTGGCGGTCGGCGCGGGAGCCGCGGCGAATCCACTCTGGACCCACGTCTACCGGACGACGATCAAGGGCGCGGCTCCCGCGGCCCTCAACGGCAGCTGGGTGATGACTCTGACGCCGACGACGTTCACCGTCGCGAAGACCGGGCAGCGCCTCGCCGTCGGCGGGACGCTCAGCTATTCCGGCAATCGCGTTACGTTCCGCGACGCTGCCGGCCCCGTCGCGTGCCGCGGCACCCAGGCAGTTGGGACGTACAGCTGGTCCCTCGTCGGGAACAGGCTGACCCTTCGTCCCGTGAAGGACTCCTGCTCGGGACGCAAGGCGATTCTCACGAACGGGTTCACGCGGGTCTACTGAGCCTGGCCCTCGTCCCAGTGGCCGCAGGTCGGTTCGGCTGAACGGTCGTCACGGCTCTCGCGCGTCCGGCGGTGACGCGTCGGCGGCGAGCGTAAGATTCGCGCTGGTCCAGCCCCGGTTTCGTGGGGTGCAGTTTCTAGACTCGGGCGGCCTCGACGATGATTCGGGAGGTCGTTCATGGCACGGAAGGGGTATCCGGCGGAGTTCCGCCGGCGGGCGCTGGA